>ENA-UOJJ01000427-UOJJ01000427.1-human-gut-metagenome-genome-assembly--contig:-CS66-NODE-427-length-71862-cov-69.350328_pt1 | contig 71862 bp, 48 predicted proteins | sample MGYA00242343_ERZ723890 | MGnify/ENA metagenome assembly ERZ723890
ATAATTGATGATTACGCCCCGCATAACGAAAACTATCGGGGCTTTATTGACTAAATTTGATGATCACGCCCCGTATAGCGAAAGCTGCCGGGGCTTTATTGACTAAAATTGATGATCACGCCCCGCGTAACGAAAGCTATCGGGGCTTTATTGACTAAAATTGATGATCACGCCCCGCGTAACGAAAGCTGCCGGGGCTTTATTGACTAAAATTGATGATTACGCCCCGCGTAACGAAAACTATCGGGGCTTTATTGACTAAAATTGATGATCACGCCCCGCGTAACGAAAACTATCGGGGCTTTATTGACCATAATTGATGATTAAGCCCCGCATAACGAATAAGACAGCGATTTGTGCGCAAGCTCCCATCGCTGTCCTCACTATGCCTGTGCTCTGCTCTGCTTTCGTAATTCTCAAGTTAGTAAGACAAGTATATTACCGTCAGGAAAGTGTTTTTAGAAATCCAGGCAGTATTTTTATGGAAGAATCTATGAAAACGCTCTAAAAATTACGGCTTCGACATAGGATGCTTCCATTCCGGCAGTAATTATCAGTTACTGCAAAAGAAAATCACTTCAAATTTACTGCTTCTACAGCACAAAATGAATTTCAGGCGGTAAAGACCGGAACATCAAAGCAAAAATACCAAAAGCCAAAAAAGCCCAAAATACCAAAAACAAAAAAATACCACCCGGGCATTGATATGCCCGCTGTCTATTTGACAGGAGCATATCATTGTCATCCGGGTGGCAGAAGTATGCGATCATCGATTCTATTTATTATTCCTGTGAAGCGTAACCCTTGGAATAGTAGTTCAGGAAGTACTCAAAACGTTTGGCGATGAGCTTTCGTCCTTTTACGTTCAGGTGCAGGTTATCGGTCAGGTATTCCTTGGCATTATCTTCTGTGATGCTTCCGTACAGGTTATCCATAAAGGAAACACTGTGAAGGTTGGAGGAATAACATTCTTTGATCACATAAGTGGATAAAACATCGCGACCATTATAAATATAGATATCCGAACTTACATAATTGCCATCCTCATCTATTGCATATGCGTAAGTAGGAGACATTACAATAATACGGATCTGCGGATACAGACGCTGCAGGACTTCGAGGCTTGCCTCCAGATTGCCGGTGAACTGCGTAGGATCCGTAGGATTGTCATCATTATACATAGCATTTCCCATCAGATAATCGGTGGCATCATACATGATCGCCACGGTATCAATGGTGTTGAAATCCAAAGTTTTCAGAGTGTTTACGACTTCTTCCGCTTCGGGTGGAGTCTTGTCACCCAAAGCTTCTGCAGCATCATTGTAATAGCCGTCCAGGGGAACTCCGGCGGCCAGATTCACCAGCCAATACAGACAGTAAGCATCCATAGGGGCAAGGGTGGGATCAAAATTGGTGTGTTGCGCGGCCAGATAACTTCCACTGATGGAACAGTTGTATACGGTAGCACCGGTCTCCTTGGCAATCAGGCTGGCCAGATTGTCGGAAGAACCGCGGTCATCGGCAAAGGGTGCATTTCCGAACACGACAATATTAGAAGCATCGTTTACTATCATTTTACCGTTCTCATCGGTCAGGGGGAGGATAGAATCCCAGCTGTCATCATAGGATCCCTGTCCATCCTTGAAAATATCCGACTGGCTTACCCGCTGTCCCCAATGCGTAATGCGATAACCAAGCAGGCCTACCACCACAAGCAATACCAGGGCAAAAAGGACATGAAGATTCAGAAAACGCCGGATGCCCTTAGGAGCGGGATGTTCCTCTTCCTCCTCTTCCCAGTTATTTTCTTCATATTCATCATCCGGATTTCCTTCGAAATCATCGGAAATATCGGATTTTCCAAAATCTGTGTCTTGCACAGTTTCATTTTCCAGGTCTACAATCTCAATATCAGGTATGTCATTCACGTGTTCGTCTCGTTTCATTCCATCTCTCCGTTTCAAGTATCTGTTTTTAAGTGGTAAAAAGAGTTATTCTGATTTTACTATTATACGGAAAGAAAGTCCACAATATTAGAAAGATTTAAGAAATTCTGAAGAAATGGACGAACAGCTTGAAGCGGCGGAAATAGAATGTTATAATGTTACGGAATTGTTACACTGAAGTACATTGAAGAATTATGAGCAGAAGGGATAGATAAAATGAAAAAATTATTTAACCATACAAAACGTCCGGACCGTAACTGGGAAGAAGACGTACAGGATGGTTACGATTGGGATGAAGAGCAGGACGGCGAAGAGTACTATGCCGACGACGAGGAGTACACCGATGAAGAGCAGGACGGCGAAGAGTACTATGCCAACGATGAGGAGTACACCGGAGAAGAGGACGGTGAAGAGTATTATGCTGACGACGAGGAGTACACCGGAGACGAGGACGGTGAAGAGTACTACGCCGACGACGAGGAGTACACCGGAGAAGAGGACGGCGGAGAGTATTATGCCGACGACGAGGAGTATATCGGAGACGAGGACGGCGAAGAATATTACGCCGACGATGAGGAGTACTATGCCGACGATAATATGGCACCTGCTCGTGGCGGTAAAGGGAAAAAGAGTAAAAAGCAGGGTGGCAATAAAATAGCTGCTATCTGGACCAAATTCCTGAACATGAGTACCATGGACCGCATTATGACGGCAACCGGTGTGGCAGTGCTGATCTTGGCCATTGTGACAGGCAGTGTATATGCCAGCGCACGTATGGTGGATCATCAGGTATCGGAGTTCGTCAGTGTGGGCAGCCAGCTGGACGGCATCCAGATGATCGGTGAGCAGGGTATGCTGGCAGTGGCAGATGCAAAGCTTGCGAAGATCGCAGCAGCCAATGCAGTCGATGATGAGAATGAGGAACAAAAAGAATATGATGAGGCCGAGTATACCAACGGTGGTACCGTTGAACTGGAACTGGTCTCCGTGCAGAAGGATCTAAAGATCAAATTTACCAATAAAAAGAGCGGTAAACTGATCTCCAATGTACCTTTCAGCGTGACGATCACGGATCCCAAAGGTAAATCTGATACCTGGACCGATGATGATATGGACGGTATTATCTACAAGAAGGGCATTACCCCCGGCAACTATACGGTAGCGGTAAATACCCTGACCGATGAAAAATATAAGGATTACACACTGCCTACCGGTACCCAGAAGGTAGAAGTCAGAAAGAATATCGCTTATAAAAAGGTCGATGTGGCAAACGAGATCAAGAAGGAATCCGAGATCAATGCAGCAAAAGAGGACACCATGAAAAATGATACTGTGGTGGAGTCTATTCTGGAAGATACCGTGCAGTGGGTAGAAAGTAAGAAATTACCTCCTACTTATAGAGAGGTAACAAAGGATACCGTGGTAAATCCGGAAAAACAGACGGCTTACAACGGAAGATTCCTGCGCATAGCAAATGAAAAGATCAGTATCACGGTGGGAGAGACCAGGCAGCTGAATCCGCCGGCAGGAGCCACGGTTGTTAGCTGGAGCAGCGATAATGCGACGGTGGCCAGTGTAAATAATGGTGTGGTTACCGGCGTGAAGGCAGGTGGACCTGTAACGATCACTTGTACGTATACGGAGGCTGGCAGTGCTACGCCGACTCCTACACCTACGCCGACTCCTACACCTACGTCGACACCTACACCTACACCGACACCGGAGACGACCCCCACAGCACCGGTGACGACCCCTACAACACCGGAGACGACCCCTACAACACCGGCTCCGGGAGAAACGACCGGTACACCTACAGGAGGAACAGGGGAAGATGGTAGCTCCTCAGGTGAGTCGCAGTCCGTGGGAGGCGGCAGCCTTCCTACAGCATATGCACAGGTAGGAAGCACACAGAAGACCTTTACCTGGGAAGTTACTGTTACGGAAGTCCAAAAGCCGACCGCTGTTTTGGAACCGGCATCCCTGAACGTAGAAGCAGGAAAAGAAGCAACAGCACAGGTTAAAGTTACAAATTTCACAGGTGCAACTTATAAGATCACTGCAAATTCCAATGATAAAGCAGCCACTGCGGCGGTAGATGCAAACGGTAAGATCACAGTGAAAGGTGTAGCGGCCGGTGACGCGAAGATCACAGTCACCGTAACGATGGGAACTGAGACTAAGACACTGGATCTGGCAGTGAAGGTCACAAATGGAATCAAGATTACTTTGGATAAGACAGCTGTAACCGTTTATCCGAAATCTACGGCTGCTGTAACAGCCTCTGTCAGCGGAAGCGGAACCATAACGGCAGATTCCGGAGATAAGAATATTGCCACGGTAGCTGTAAGTGGCAAAACGATCACCGTTACCGGTGTGAAAAAAGGAACCGCAACCATCACTGTCACATATAAGGAGGGCAGCGCGGAAGCAAAAGCCACCTTTACAGTTACGGTAGCGGGCGATGTGAATCCCAGAGAGGATACAAAAACACCGTTAAAGGATACCAGCGGCAGACAGCTGTATGTATCCATCGGTGACAACCAATACCGGGCGGCAGCGTATGCGGATTATTACACTGCCACAAAGTTTTTCCTCATGGAGGAGGCCAGATATACCGGATGGCAGACGTTAGACGGTAAGGTATATTTCTTCAAGGCAGACGGCAGCAAGGTGACCGGTGAGCAGGTCATCCAGGGTGCAAAATATAACTTCGCAAGTGACGGTTCCCTGGTAGTGGGATCAGGTACTATGGGCATTGATGTGTCCAAGTGGAACGGCAGCATTGACTGGAATGCGGTTAAGAATTCCGGAGTGAATTATGTGATCATTCGTGTGGGATACCGTGGATCATCTCAGGGAGCATTGATCGAGGATCCCAAGTTCAAGACCAATATCAAGGGAGCTACGGCAGCTGGTCTTAAGGTAGGTGTATACTTCTTCACGCAGGCAGTGGATGAGGTAGAAGCAGTACAGGAAGCATCCATGGTACTGGACCGCATCAGCGGATATAAGATTTCTTATCCGGTATTCCTGGATGTGGAAGGCAGCGGCGGAAGAGGCGATGCCATCGATTCTGCTACCAGAACCGCAGTCTGCAAGGCATTCTGCAACACGATCAAGAATGCGGGATATACTCCCGGTGTCTATGCCAACAAGACATGGTTGACATCCAAGATGGATGCAGGTGCTCTGAGCGGTTACAAGATCTGGCTGGCACAGTATGCCAAGACCCCGACCTATACCGGCAGATATGATCTGTGGCAGTACAGATCCGACGGAAAAGTCAGCGGTATCAGCGGCAAAGTCGATTTAAATATCAGCTACCTGGGATATTAAGATTTGCAATAAAGCCAAGACCGACTGCTCGCAGGCGGTTCTGGTGCTTTATTAGCAAATCAAACACACATGAGCAAGTAGGACGATAGTCCGGAATGCGAATGGGTGTCACGGATTCGAGAGCACGAAGTGCGGAGAAGCCGTGTTGATATTTACAATGAACAGCCGGTGAGACTGCTCGCAGGCAGGACGATAGCCCGTGTTGCTATCCACCCCATTTTATGGTAGAATATCACTATCTATAGCAAAATGCGCACACCTGCGCAGAACGGAGAGAAAATGAGGACTTATCTGGTAACAGGCGGTGCCGGTTTTATCGGTTCCAACTACATTCATTACATGTTCAAAAAATACGATAACGAGATCCGTATCATTAATGTGGATGCCCTGACCTATGCGGGAAACCTGGAGAATCTCAAGGATGTGGAGAAGCGTGATAATTACACTTTCGTGAAGGCAAATATCTGCGACAAGGAAGCCATCGGCAAAATTTTCGCGGAGAACGATATTGACCGCGTGGTACATTTCGCAGCCGAAAGCCATGTAGACAGAAGTATCCGTAACCCGGAGATCTTCGTACAGACCAACGTGCTGGGTACCGCAGTGATGTTAAACTGTGCCAAGGCAGCCTGGGAGCTTCCAGACGGCAGCTTCAAGGAGGGCAAAAAGTTCCTGCATGTATCTACGGATGAGGTCTACGGATCTCTTCCCGATGATGACAATGCTTTCTTCTATGAGACCACGCCTTACGATCCCCACAGTCCTTACTCCGCAAGTAAGGCAAGCTCGGACATGCTGGTGAAGGCATACATGGATACCTATCATTTCCCTGCCAATATCACCAACTGCTCCAACAATTACGGTCCTTTCCAGTTCCCCGAGAAGCTGATCCCTCTGATCATCAACAATGCCCTTCACGGCAAGAAGCTTCCGGTATACGGAGACGGCAAAAATGTCCGCGACTGGCTGTATGTAGAGGATCATGCGAAGGCCATCGACATGGTACAGGAGCAGGGAAGACTGTTCCAGACTTACAATATCGGCGGACACAACGAGAAGCAGAACATCGAGATCATCCATATTATCATCGAGACCTTACAGGAGATGCTTCCCGATTCCGATCCCCGCAAGGCACATATCAACAACGATCTGATCACTTACGTGGAAGACCGTAAGGGACATGACAGAAGATATGCGATCGCGCCGGACAAGATCAAGGCAGAGATCGGCTGGTATCCCGAGACCATGTTCAAGGAAGGTATCCGCAAGACCATCGCCTGGTACTTCGAGCATGAAGACTGGATGAACAATGTGACCAGTGGCGATTACCAGAAATACTACAATGAAATGTATGAGGAAAAGTAAAGAATATCTGCTAAATGGGAACGATGAACGTCGTTCCCATTCGGTGTGTTAAAAAACAAGTATTTTAAGGAGGTTTTTATGAAAGGAATTATACTGGCGGGAGGTTCCGGAACCAGACTTTATCCCCTGACAAAAGCAATATCCAAGCAGATCATGCCGGTGTACGATAAACCGATGATCTATTATCCCCTGTCAACCCTGATGCTGGCAGATATCAGAGAGGTGCTGATCATTTCCACCCCGAGAGATCTTCCGGTATTCAAAGAGTTATTGGGAGACGGCAGTCAGTTGGGCATGCGTCTCGAGTATGCGGTGCAGGACAAACCCCGCGGACTGGCGGATGCTTTTATCATCGGAGCGGAATTCATCGGTAACGACAGAGTGGCACTGGTACTGGGAGATAATATTTTCTACGGGCAGAGCTTTTCGGCAGTGCTTCGTAAAGTAGCCGCCAGAGAAAAAGGCGCGACCATCTTCGGTTATTATGTGCGCGATCCCAGAGAATACGGCGTAGTGGAGTTCGATGAGAACGGCAAGGCACTTTCTATCGAGGAGAAGCCGGAGCATCCCAAGAGCAATTATGCAGTTCCCGGACTGTATTTCTATGATAACGATGTAGTGGAGATTGCGAAGAACGTAAAGCCCTCCGCAAGAGGTGAGATCGAGATCACCAGTATTAATAACGAGTACCTGAACAGAGGAACCCTGCAGGTAGAGACTCTGGGTCGTGGATTCGCATGGCTGGATACCGGCAATCACGATGCACTTCTGGATGCGGCAGATTTCGTGGCAGCGTTCCAGAAGAGACAGGGATTGTATATTTCCTGTATCGAGGAGATCGCTTTCAAACGTGGATTTATTGATAAAGAGCAGCTGCTGGCACTGGCAGAGCCGCTGCTGAAGACGAATTACGGTAAATATCTGGTAGAGGTAGCAAATGGACTCTAAGCTGCGGAAAATGGGGATCCTGGCCTCCATGGCGGTGATCCTGCTGGTGGCACTGGCGGTAATGTATGTGAACAGGGAACAACTGTCCCCCACATCCGGCCAGAACACGGAGGTGTCCGGAGCGCAGAATGCAGGTGACGGCGAAGCAGTGGATCCCGTGCCGGAAGGCACCGGGGAGACGGACACCGCGGAAGCGGATGGCAGGATCGGCAACGACCTGAAAGCCTTTTTAAAAGATAATACGTTTTTTGATCCGGATGTGAATCCGATCCTGGAGGCGGCGAAAGATAACAGCCATCGCCTGTCACTGGTGGCGACTTCCGTGGAAAAGGATCTGCGTATCCAGATCGTGGACAATGAAGGTGTACCGGTGACCGGAGAGAGTTTCTATGTCCGGGTGGACGGTCTGGGAGATTACAAGGATCTGGATCAGGACGGCGTGATCTACATTGCTGATCTGGATTCCGGCGATTATTATATGGAACTGTTACCCATCGAAGGATATAAAGTTCCCATCACCGAGACCAAAGTGCATGTAAAAGAAAAAGTGGAATATCTGGCCATTGATGATATTTCTCTTTTGATCAAGACAGAGGATGAAGTCGATGCGGATGCCGAGGACAGTGCTGTGGCAGGAGCTTTGGCAGATGCGGACAAGACCGAGATCCAAAAGCTGCAGACTACATCCGGCAATGCGAAGGTCGGCATCGATGTGTCCAAGTGGAACGGCACTATCGACTGGGATAAGGTGAAAAATGCCGGAGTGCAGTTTGCCATCGTTCGTGCGGGCTACCGCGGTTCGGTTACGGGAAGTCTGGTGGAGGATCCACAGTTTGTCGCCAACATGAAAGGTGCAACAGCCGCTGGAATTCCGGTGGGTGTGTACTTTTTTACCCAGGCTACAGATGAGAAAGAGGCGGTGGAAGAGGCTTCTGCCGTGCTGGAGCTGATCCGTGATTTCCAACTGAGCTATCCTGTATTTATTGATACGGAGGGTGCCGGAGGAAACGGCCGGGCGGACGGACTGGATGCGGAGACCAGAACCCTGGTATGTGAGGCTTTTTGCCGGACGGTAGAAAATGCCGGATATACAGCAGGCGTCTATGCCAGCCGCAACTGGTACAACAATAATCTGCAGACCGCCAGACTGGAGAACTATCATATCTGGCTTGCGGAGTACCGCAGTGTGCCGTTATATCAGGGATATTACAAGACCTGGCAGTATACCTCCAAGGGAAAAGTGGACGGTATCGAAGGCAGAGTCGATATGAATATCACCTATGAATGAAAATAATAAAGAGTGAGGATGAAATAAATGGGCAAGATAACAGTAGAAACATGTGAAATCGAAGGATTGAAGATCATTACCCCCACGGTATTCGGTGATGCCAGAGGGTATTTCATGGAGACTTATAATTACAATGATCTTAAAGCAGCGGGAATCCCGGAAGTGTTTGTACAGGATAATCAGTCTGCTTCTAAAAAAGGAGTTCTCAGAGGACTTCATTTTCAGAAGCATTTTCCGCAGGACAAGCTGGTACGTGTGATCCGCGGAGAAGTCTATGATGTGGCTGTGGATCTGCGGGAAGGCTCCAAGACTTTCGGGCAGTGGTATGGTGTACTTTTGTCTGAGGAGAACAAGAAGCAGTTCTTTATTCCGAAAAATTTCGCGCATGGATTTCTGGTACTGTCCGATTACGCAGAGTTCTGCTACAAATGTACCGATTTTTATCATCCGGATGATGAGGGCGGTATTGCATATAACACGCCGGATATCGGTGTGGAATGGCCCATCCCCGAAGGTATGGAACTGACATTATCCGAGAAGGATACCAAGTGGGGCACTCTGGAACAGTACATGAAGGAAAAAGAGCATGAAAAAAAGTGTGAAAATCAGTAAGAAAACAGGTATTGCCCTGTTCGTGACAGCGGCAGTGATCATGGCTCTGCTCATCGTGTTCCATAAGAATCCGGGACCTGCTGTGGATCAAAGCCAGGAGCTGGCGAAAAAGATCATCTCCTGCGTTGTCATTGCGGCGGCATGCTTTGCGTTTATCCACTGGTACGATAAATTTACCGGACTGCCGGTAGAGTTATTCCAGAATAGACATCTGATCTGGAAGCTGGCGAAAAACGATTTTAAAAAGAGATATGCGGGTTCTTATCTGGGCGCGGTCTGGGCGATGGCACAGCCGGTGGTAACCGTGGCGATGTATTACATCGTCTTCGACAAGATCATGGGAAATACCAGCACACCCCTGCGGGAGGGCGTGGAAGTGCCTTTTGTACTTTTCCTGACAGCGGGACTGGTGCCTTGGTTCTACTTCAGTGAGGCACTGAACAACGGCACCAATGCACTCTTAGAGTACAACTATCTGGTGAAAAAAGTAGTATTTAAGATCAGCATCCTGCCGATCATCAAGATTATTGCGGCTACTTTTATCCATGTATTTTTCGTGTGTCTCCTGTTGATCGTAGCGGCTATTTACGGCTATTACCCCACAATCTACACTATACAGATCATTTATTACAGTTTTTGCCTGTTTATATTTGTGCTGGCACTCAGCTACACCACGTGTGCGGTAGTGGTGTTTTTCCGGGATCTGTCCCAGATCATCAGCATCGGATTGCAGATCGGCATGTGGGCCACTCCGATCTTATGGAATCTGGACGCGCTGTCTCCGGAGTGGATCATGATCCTGAAGCTGAATCCACTGGTCTATATCGTGAATGGCTACCGCAGTGCGATCTACGAGAAAGAATGGTTTTTCCGGGATTTCTTCTCCACGATGTATTTCTGGATCGTGACGGTGGTATTGTTCGGACTGGGTGCTGTGATCTTTAAGAGACTGAAAGTGCATTTCGCAGATGTGCTATAGTACGATGGATTGTTGCAATTCCGAGAGCTCAAGGAACGGGGTACTGCATTACGGAACTGTTGTGGGGGAAACAGAAAGGGTGAAAGTAATTGAAGGGTGCTCTTGAAAAGTTAAGAAAAATATTGTTATGGAAGCCTGGCAGGGTACTGCTGGCAGTGGGCTGTTGCGGACTGCTGTTGTTAGCACTGATCCCACTGTTTCGACTGACGATTTATGCGGTTCCTTATTATGACGACTATAACTTTGGAAGATTTGCCAGAGCTGCCATGGAGCAGGAGCAGTCGAAATGGGCGGCGATCTCCGGCGCACTGGACTGCTCCAGAACCCAGTGGTATGCATGGCAGGGAACCTATTCTTCTATTTTTTTCATGACACTGATGCCGGCTGTCTGGGGAGAGCAGTATTATTTCTTAGGACCGGTGTTCATTCTGTTACTGCTTTTGGCGGGAAGCATGGTGTTTACCCACGTGATCCTGCGGAAAGTCTTCCGAATGGAGCAATGGAGCAGCCTGGCAATTCAGGCAGTGATCACCATAGCGGAATTTATGTTTATCTATTCCGCGCAGAGCGGCTTCTACTGGTATAACGGCGGGATCCACTATGTGGGAATGCATGGTTTTGGACTTTTGTTTTTGTCTGTGGCCATCTGCCTGGAGAGAGCAGAGGGTAGAACCGCGAAAGGTCTGTTATTCACTGCATTGGTTCTGCTTGCCATGATTACGGCGGGAAGCAATTTCGTCACGGCATTGCAGGGATTATTGTGTCTTCTGACCATCCTTCTGGTCAGCGTGGTAGTGGAACGGCGCAGGACGGGGCTGTGGCTGCTGCCGTCTACACTGGTGTATATCATAGGTTTCGGACTGAATGTGGCAGCTCCCGGTAACTCCGTGCGGGCACAGAGCTATATCGGTTGGGGCTATGGACCGTTAGAGTCCATCGGCAGATCATTTTTGGAAGCCGTGAAACACATTCCGGAATATACCGGACCGGTGGTTCTGATGGTGATGTTATTGTTGGTACCTATGATCTGGCAGGCAGTGAAAAGCACGGATTACCGTTTTCGTTATCCTGGGATTGTACTCGCCTTGTCCTTCTGTCTGTATGCGACCGGCTATACACCGAGCCTGTATTCCCTGGGACATGCGGGACTGTCCAGAACGTTGAATGCAGTAAAAATCACCTATCTGCTGCTTTTATTTCTGAATGAGATCTACTGGATCGGGTGGCTGCGACAGTTACTGGAGAAAAGAGCGGAGCAGACAACCGGGCAATTGACGATACAGAAGTGGGCCATACGAAACGGCGCAGCAGCCTGGTGGTTTTATGTGCTGATCGGTGTGGCATGTCTTGTGATCTTCCGGGCATCATCCAATCAGGCGGGACATTATTCGTCCTACGGAGCCTATTATTATGTGCACACCGGGGAGGCTTATAATTTCCATCAGGAATATCTGGAGCGGGTGGCAATTCTGTCCGGACCGGAAAAAGATGTGCAGCTGCCGGCCTATCAGTTCCGCCCGTGGTTTTTGTGCATGGGAGAAATCTCCGAGGATGCGGACAATGAGGCCAACCGTTCTCTGGCCATGTGGTACCATAAAGACAGTGTAACACTGAAAGAAAAGGATTAAGACATTATGCAGGATAAGAGAAAACTGGCAATTGAAGTTGATAATGTCCAGAAAATCTATAAATTATATGATAAACCTTCGGATCGTCTGAAGGAAGCTTTCGGATTCGGTAAAAAGACCAAACATAAGCTCCACTATGCCCTGAAAGGCGTGAGTATGAAGATCTATCAGGGGGAAACCGTGGGAATCATCGGTACCAACGGTTCCGGTAAGTCCACCATCCTGAAGATCATCACCGGAGTATTGAATCCGACTTCCGGACGGGTGCTGGTCAACGGGCGTATCTCCGCGCTGCTGGAGCTGGGGGCCGGCTTCAATATGGAATACAACGGTATCGAGAATGTCTATCTGAATGGTACCATGATGGGATTTTCCGAAAAAGAGATCGAGGCAAAGCTGCCGGAGATCTTAAGCTTTGCGGATATCGGAGATTATGTCTATCAGCCGGTAAAGACCTATTCCAGCGGTATGTTCGTCCGCCTGGCGTTTGCAGTGGCGATCAATATCGAGCCGGAGATCCTGATCGTAGATGAGGCTCTGAGCGTCGGTGATGTATTTTTCCAGGCAAAATGTTATCATAAATTCGAAGAATTCAAGAAAATGGGCAAGACGATCGTCTTCGTCAGTCATGATCTGAGCAGTATCAGTAAATATTGCGACCGCGTCTATCTGCTGAACCAGGGAAATATTCTGGGAGAAGGCAGCCCCAAGGCCATGATCGATACTTATAAACGGGTACTGGTGGGACAGTACGATGAATCCGAAAATGCCGGTGAGGAATCGGAGAATCTCTTAGATGATGAAGATCTGCAGAGAGCCGCTGCGAAAAAGGCGGATGGCGCAGCCGAAGATGCTGCTGAGGCTTCCGCGGAGGCGAAGGGACAGAATCCCAATGCCCTGGAATACGGTACAAAGCAGGCACAGATCGAAGAATTTTACATTACGGATGACAGGGGTGTGCCTACCAATGCCATTCTGAAGGGGACAATGTTTACCATCCATATGAAGGTCCGGTTTATGGATCCTATACCGGCACCGATTTTTGCATTTTCCGTGAAAAATGTTATCGGTGTGGAGATCACCGGTACCAATACCATGATCGAGAAGGCGTTCTTAGACAGTGTGGAACCAGGTGATGTGAAAAATGTGACTTTTACACAGAAGATGAATCTGCAGGGTGGAGAATATCTGCTGTCTCTGGGAGTGACGGGGTACAATCAGGATACCTTTGAGGTCTATCACAGACTGTATGATGCCCTGAATATTACAGTAGTATCCGATAAAAACACCGTAGGCTATTATGATATGGATTCCAACACGAAAGTGTGGGATGCGGAGGAGAAATAAAGAATGACAGAGACCATCGGCAAAGTAACACTGAATCTGGATAAGTATCCCGGAGAGGATTATTATTGTGACGGCAGTGTGGAAGACGAGATTCTGGAGATTGTAAAAAAATACAGTACCGTGGAATATGACCGGATCATCGCAGAGAGAAAAAGCTGGCCGATCCTGTATCATCTGTCGGCTCTGCGGGAAAATATCGTGGATTTTCTTCCGATCAAAAAGACGGACAAAGTGCTGGAAGTAGGCAGCGGCTGCGGAGCCATTACAGGAGCCCTGTCCCGGAAAGCCGGATCGGTGACCTGCGTGGATCTCTCAAAAAAGCGCAGTCTGATCAATGCGTACCGGCACAGTGAAAGTGAAAATGTGACGATCCACATAGGCAATTTTACGGATGTGGAACCGGATCTGCCCGCAGATTATGACTATATCTGCCTCATTGGTGTCTTCGAGTACGGCCAGGCTTACATAGGCGGCAGCACACCTTATGAAGATTTTCTGAAAATTCTGCAAAAGCATCTGGCACCGGGTGGACGAATCGTTATCGCTATTGAGAACAAATACGGACTGAAATATTTTGCGGGCTGCAAGGAAGATCACCTGGGAGACTGGTTTTCCGGAATTGAAAATTATCCGAACGGCGGCGTCGTGCGTACTTTTTCCCGGAAAAAACTGGAGAAGATCTTCGATGCCTGCGGTGTGGGAGAACGCAGTTTTTATTATCCGTATCCCGATTATAAATTCATGACCACGGTCTATTCGGATGCATATCTGCCGGGCCGGGGAGAACTGTCCAATAATCTGCGGAATTTCGACCGTGACAGAATGTTGTTATTCGATGAAAAAAGTGCTTTTGACGGAATCGTGGAAGAGGGGCTTTTTTCTGTATTTTCCAATTCTTATCTGGCAGTGATCGGTAAGCCTCTGGACCTGAAATATGTCAGATATTCCAACGACCGTGCGGAAAGCTTCCGCATCCGTACGGAGATCCTGCGGGATGACCGGGGGAATCGGATCGTGCGGAAATATCCGCTGACCAAAGAAGCCGAGGCGCATGTGCGCCATATGATGGAAGCGTATGAAAAATTAAAAGGACGTTATGCCGGAAGCCGGCTGGACGTTAATGTCTGTCATCCGGGAGAAGAGGACGGCATCCCTTATGCGGAATTTGAATTCGTATCGGGCAGACCGTTGTCGGAACTGATGGATGAATGTCTGGACAGACAGGATATCGAAGGATTCCACAGCCTGTTTGCGGAGTATCTGGAGAGGGTAGGATTCGGGGAAGAAGTTCCGGTAGCGGATTTTGACCTGATCTTTGCCAATATTCTGGTGGACGGGGATTACTGGACACTGATCGATTACGAGTGGACCTTTGACCGTGTCATAGATACGAAAGCACTGGCGTTCCGGGCAATTTACTGTTATGTTCTGGAGAATGAAAGACGCAATGCGTTGGAACTGGACCGGATCTTAGATCGTCTGGACATCACGGAAAATGAGGCAAGACAGTACAGAGAGCAGGAGCGGGAATTCCAGAAATATGTCACCGGACAGAAATTGTCCATGGGTGAGATCCGGAATCTCTTAGGCGGCGAAATCTATAAACCCACCGAATGGATCGGGCGTTTCCGTCAGTCGGAAGGAGAACTGCGGGTACAGATCTATGAAGACAAGGGACAGGGATTTTCCGAAGAGAATTCTTATTTTCCGGAAAATGTCTATGTTGCGGAAAAAGAGGCAGAGTTTATCGTGAAATTCGACGGTAACGTACATTATCTGCGGCTGGACCCGGCAATGTGTTCCTGCATCTGTAAGATTCGGGAACTGTCCATGAACGGACAGCCGGTTCCTCTGCAGGATAAGAAAGTGTTCACTACCAACGGAAAAATCCTGAAATCCGAAGAGGGAGCGGACCATCCCAGCGTGATATTTGCCACGGAGGATCCCAATATGACGATCCGGGCAGATGTGCTGAACCGGCAGGCGGAGAATACGTTGTCTGTGAAAATGGAGATCGTACAGATCCCTCAGGCAATGGCAAAAGATATGATGGGAGTGGAGAAGAAGGGAGCGGCAGCTTGGGTATTCGGACAGCGGTGAAGCAGGTGCTGATCGCACAGCAGGATAAAAAATACGAAAAAGAACTGGCGCAGCTTAAGGTCACCTATGAACAGTGGGCAGCGGAGCAGGACCGGGAAAGCGCCGAACCCCGGGAAATTGCGGGACTTGTGGAATTCGTCATTTTCCGACAGACGGCGGGACGACTGGCAGATAATGCGACAGAGCGGATCAACGCTTATTTTACAAAGCATCCGGAAGCAGAAATCGTCTACGGTGATGAAGACCTGATGAATGAGAAGGGAGAGCGTTGCATTCCCTGGTACAAACCCTGTTGGTCACCGGATCTGTACAGAGCCTTTTTCTATGTGGGAAGTGTCGTTGCGGTACGGAGCAGTCTGCTGCAGAGAATGGGAGAAAATCCGGTCGTGACAGAGAACGAGAGCACCGGAAAGGAAATTATTTTTACAGATGCCGGAGAGATCCGTCCGCTGATGGATCGCCTGTTTTTGGGAGCCGGAGGGTTCGAGAGAGATTGTCATTCCATCGGTCATATGGAAACCGTGTTGTTCCATGGAACTTTTTCTGCAGACGGAATAGGAATCCAGGGACCGGATGCACGTGCAGACCGGGACAGCCGGGAGTGCACTCCCTGGGAAAATTACCAACTGACGAAGGAGTCACCGCAGCTGGCGGTGGAACTGGCCTCCAGGGCGGCGGAAGGTGCCAAAGAGTTATTCGCAGGAGAGCTTAAAGTCTCGGTGATCATTCCCTCCAAAGATAATCCGGAGGTACTGGAGAAGTGCCTGCATTCCCTGACGAGAAGGTCTGAGGGCAGGATCCCTGTTGAAATTTTGTTGGTGGATAACGGAAGCAGTGCGGAAAATAAGCAAAAAACGGAAGAACTGATCGGACGGATCCGGGAAAGCGGTGTCCCTGTCCGTTATATTTATGAACCGGCGGAATTTAATTTTTCAACGATGTGCAACCGGGGAGCTGAACTGGCGGAAGGAAAGTTTTTGCTGTTTTTAAATGATGATATAGAAGTGTGCGGCAATGGCTGGCTGGACAAAATGGTGATCCGCGCTATGCAGCCTTATGTGGGAAGCGTGGGCCTAAAGCTGTATTATCCGGATTCCGTGAAAATACAACACGACGGTATTGTCAATCTGCCGGTGGGACCGGTGCATAAGCTCCAGTTCATGGAAGACGATAAGTCTTATTATTTTGGCAGAAATCGCTTTGATCTGAATTGCGTGGCAGTGACGGGTGCCTGTCTGCTGATAAGGACAGAGGTATTCCGGGAGACGGGTGGATTCCGGGAGGCACTGCGGGTGGCCTATAATGATGTGGATCTGGGATTTTGTCTGGTGGAAATGGGATATTACAATGTGGTGCTGAATGACTGTTTTGCATATCATCATGAATCCCTGAGCCGCGGAAGCGACGAAAGTCCCGAGAAAATGCGACGCCTGACGGAAGAGAGAGAACTGCTTTACCAGATGCATCCTCAGTTCCGCGGAGTGGATCCTTTTTACCCTATGGGACTGAACCGGGAAGGACTGGACAGCCGTGTGGTTCCGGCATATCTTACGGACCGGAATATTTTACAGGAGCCGGCATGGAGATGTGAGAGTTGGCAGGAACTTCTGGAAAATGCAAGACAGGATGACTGCCTGATGGCACGGGTGGAGACTGCAGGGCCGGAGCGGATCCAGGGATACAGTGTGATCCTGGGAGATGATAACGCATGTTATGATAAACTTTTAGTATTGCTTCCCGAAGATATGCAGGGACAGCGGGAGGCGGACCGGAAGGTATGGTCCATGAAGATTTTACCTGCATATCGGCAGGAACTGGAGGAGAATCTTCCGGACCAGAAAAATGTGGCGCTGGGAGGTTTCTGTGTGAAACGGAAAACAGGGCAGCTGCCTCCGGGGAATTATGGAATCGCCGTTCTTGCGGTCCATCGGATCAGTAAGCTGAAACTGTGGAATACAACGGGAAAATATTTGACGGAGGAAAAACATGTCTGAGATCAATTATCAAGAAGCCTACGAGAGGGAGCACGAAAAATGTGCGGATCTGGCAGACAAGATCGTAGTGCTGGAATCGGAAAAAGAGGACCTGCAGTTCAAACTGGACCGGATCAAAAAGAATAAATTCTGGAAAGCCACGGGTCCGGCGAGAAGTCTGATCCATTTCGCACAGAGACAGAGGGATCGCTTGTCCCATTGTGGCGGACCGAAGGATATCCTGCGTAAGATCCGCAACAAGAGTCGCCAGAAGAGCCTGATGGAGTCCTACGGAACCGGAAGCTTTCCTGATGCGGAGCAGCGGAAAAAGGAAGAAGAGACGATATTCCCTTATATGCCGAAGATCAGCATTCTGGTTCCGCTGTGGAACAATAAAAGGGAATTCCAGATCCAGATGCTGGACTGCGTCATGAATCAGACGTATCCCAACTGGGAACTGTGTCTGGCGGACGGTTCCGACGCGGAGCACTCCTATATCGAGGAACTCTGCAGGGAGTACGCGGCGAAGGCGAATGGTCGTATCGTCTATAAGCACCTGGATCATAACGGCGGTATCTCCTATAACACCAACGAATGCTACAAGCTGGCTACCGGAGATTATATCGGCCTGTTTGACCAGGATGATATTTTACATCCTTCCGTACTGTATGCGTATGTGAAGGAGATCAATGAGCAGGGTGCGGATTATCTTTATTGTGATGAGACCACTTTCAAGGAAAATGATATTAATAAAATGCTGACCATGCATTTTAAGCCGGACTATGCACCGGACAATCTGCGGGCGAATAATTATATCTGCCATTTCAGCGTTTTTTCCCGAAAACTGTTAGAGGGAGAGGAACTGTTCCGCACCGCATTTGACGGTGCCCAGGATCACGATATGATCCTGCGTCTGACCGACAGAGCGGAAAAGATCGTTCATGTTCCCAGACTGATGTACTACTGGAGAAGCCATGAGGGCAGTACCGCAGCCAGCATTGACGCGAAGCCTTATGCCATTGAGGCGGCAAAGGGAGCTGTGGCAGATCATCTGAAAAAGCATGGCTTTAAGCATTTTCAGATCACCAGTACCAGAGCCTGCGCCACGATCTTCCGGATCCGGTATCAGATCCTGGGAGATCCGAAGATCTCCATCGTGATCGCCAATAAGGATCACGTTGAGGATCTGAAGCGTTGTATTACCTCGATCCAAAAGAACAGCACCTGGAGCAATTACGAGATCATTGTCGTGGAAAATAACAGTACCACACCGGAGATCAAGGACTATTATTCCCAACTGTTGGGATTGTCCGGCGATGATTCTTATGAAGAAAGATGCAAGCTGCATACAGTCTGCGGCCATGACGGCGGTATCCTGCACAGCGGGGACGGACGGATTTCCATTGTGACATATCAAGGTGACTTTAATTATTCTGCGGTCAATGATCTGGGAGCGTCTTATGCTTCCGGTGAGTATATTTTACTGCTGAACAATGATACGGAGGTTATCACAGCCAACTGGATGGAAGAGATGCTGATGTATGCCCAGAGAGAGGATGTGGGTGCCGTAGGTGCCAAACTGTATTATGCGGACAAGACGATCCAGCATGCCGGCGTGGTCATCGGACTGGGAGCACACCGCACGGCAGGACATACCCATTATCGCATCCCGGTACAGAACTTAGGCTACATGGGACGTCTGTGTTATACCCAGAACGTTACAGCGGTGACCGGTGCCTGTCTGTTGGTGAAAAAGAGCCTGTATGAGCAGGTGGGCGGTCTGGATGAGAGCTTTGTGATCTCTTTAAATGATGTGGATTTCTGCCTGAAATTACGTAAACTGGGACTCCTGAATGTGTGGACTCCTTTTGCGGAGCTGTATCATTACGAATCCATCTCCAGAGGACTGGATGATCAGGGAGAAAAGGCAGAGCGCTACAACAGAGAATCCGAGCATTTCCGTGAAAAATGGAAGGCTGAACTGGAGGCGGGAGATCCCTATTACAATCCGAATTTCTCTCTGGATCGCAGCGATTACGCACTGAAGGATCCGGCAGTTAGCGGACGTTAAATAATTCTTTTCAGTAGAGGGAATCTATGGTAAAATATCACCGGAGAGCGTTTACTGAAGATATTGAAAGATAGCGATAAAACAGGAGGATAGGAAAATGAGTTATATGGACGAACTGAATTTCTGGTTAAATGATGATTATTTTGACCAGAAGACCAAGGAGGAACTTCTGGCAATCCGCAATAATGAAGCAGAAGTGGAAGATCGTTTTTACAAGGAACTGGAATTCGGTACCGGCGGCTTACGTGGTGTGATCGGTGCAGGAACCAACCGTATGAACGTATATACCGTTCGTAAGGCAACTCAGGGTCTTGCCAATTATATTATCAAGCGCGGTACACAGAGTAAGGGTGTGGCAATCGCATTCGACTCCCGCCGCATGTCTCCCGAGTTTTCCGATGAGGCAGCAAGATGTCTGGCAGCCAACGGCATCAAGGCATACATTTTTGAATCTTTAAGACCTACTCCGGAGCTGTCCTTCGCCCTTCGGACGTTAGGATGTACTGCAGGTATTGTAGTTACCGCCAGTCACAACCCTCCTGAGTACAACGGCTATAAGGTATACTGGGAGGACGGCGCACAGGTAACCGCTCCTATCGATAAGGACATCATTACCGAAGTACAGTCCATCAAGGATTATCATACCGTGAAGACCATGAGCAGAGAGGATGCTGTGGCAGCAGGACTCTATGAAGTGATCGGCAAAGAGATCGATGACAAGTACATGGCAGAGCTGAAGAAGCAGATCATTCATCCTGATGTGATCAGGGAAATGGCAGATGACATCAAGATCGTATATACTCCGTTATGCGGTACCGGTAACAAGCCGGTAAGACGTATCCTGTCTGAGCTGGGATTCAAGCATGTCTATGTAGTTCCCGAACAGGAGAATCCGGACCCGAACTTTACCACATTGGATTACCCGAATCCCGAGGATCCCAAGGCATTTACCTATGCTTTACGTCTGGCGAAGGAGAAGGATGCGGATATCGTTCTGGCAACCGATCCCGATGCAGACCGTCTGGGTGTGTATGCAAAAGATACCAAGACCGGCGAGTATGTGGCATTTACCGGTAATATGTCCGGCATGCTGATCGCAGAATATATCTTAAGAGAGAAGACTGCGACCGGTACCATGCCCGAGAATCCCGCACTGGTAACTACCATCGTTACGACCAACATGACCAAACCTATTACGCAGGCTTACGGCGTAAAGCTGATCGAGGTACTGACCGGCTTCAAGTTCATTGGCGAGCAGATCAAGCTCTTCGAGCAGACCGGCAGCAACAACTACGTATTTGGCCTGGAAGAGAGCTACGGCTGCCTGGCAGGTACCCACGCAAGAGATAAGGATGCGATCGTAGCAGTGATGTGTCTGTGCGAAGTAGCAGCTTACTGCAAGAAGCATAACATGACTCTGTGGGATATGATGGTATCCATGTATGAGAAGTACGGTTACTTCAAGGAGACCCAGTATACCATCACCATGAAGGGTATCGATGGCGCAAGACAGATCGCCGAGATCATGGAGAAGCTTCGTAAGAATCCTCCTAAGGCATTCGGAGATCTGAAGGTAGAGAAGTTCCGTGATTACCAGAACGATGTTATCATCGACATGGAGACCGGAGAGAAGACTACCACAGGACTTCCCAAGTCCAATGTTCTGTACTTCGAGCTTCCTGACAATGCATGGTGCTGTGCACGTCCTTCCGGAACCGAGCCCAAGATCAAGTTCTACATGGGTGTCAAGGGAACCAGCTTAGAGGATGCAAAGGCTAAGGTAGAGAAGCTGACCGAGGATGTAAAGGCAGTACTGTAAGGCAGTGCTCCATAAATCATATTAGTTTTCAAAAGAGCGAATCGCCCGAGCAGGGCGGTTTGCTCTTTTATGAAAAGCTGGAGGTATCTGTGGCAAAGCTAAACAAGGCAAACCTTAAGAAAACTCTATATTATCTGCAACGTAACGGCCTGAGGGAAACCTGGATCTCTGTGAGGGAGCGCCTGACAGAGACAGACCGCTATTTTTTTGTGCCCTGTTCGGAAGCAGAGCTGGTAAGGCAGAGCGATAGAAAATGGGAGAAGCCGATTACGTTCAGTATTGTGGTACCCTTATATCGAACGCCGGAAGAATATCTGAACAGAATGATAACAAGTGTTATGCAACAGAGCTATCCCCATTGGGAACTGATCCTGGCAGATGCCACGGAGGATCACAGTGTGGAGGAGGTACTGAAGCAGCAGGGATTCCTGAAGGAGCAGTCGACGGATGGCGAGACAGAACCTGTCGCAGCAGATCCCAGGCTCCACTATGTGCATCTGAAAGAAAATGCGGGAATCGCTGCTAATACCAATCAGGCGCTTCCCTATGCGAAGGGAGAGTATATCGGTCTGCTGGATCATGATGATGTATTAACACCGGATGCGTTGTACGAAATAGCTGATGCGATCATCAAAGCATATGACAGAGGTGTCAAAGTCGCCTTCGCTTATTCGGATGAGGATAAGTGCGATGGAGAAGAGACCAGATACTATGAGCCCAATTATAAAGAAGAATTTAATTACGATTTAATTCTTAGCAATAACTATATCTGCCATTTCCTGGTCATGGATGCGGAACTGATGAAGAGGCTGCGATTCCGACCGGAATGTGACGGCGCCCAGGACTATGACTTGGTGTTACGGGCTGTGGCAGAAGTGCTGACGACGGACGGGCAGGCCGGGGAGAAGAGCATTCTTCATATCCCCAAAGTGTTGTATCACTGGAGATGCCACGAGGCATCCACGGCAGCCAATCCCCACAGCAAAAAATACGCTTACGAGGCGGGACTTCGGGCTCTGCGGGATCATGCCGCACTGCGGGGGATCCCTGCGACTGCCTGTGAGACCAGGCATGTGGGATTTTATCGTTTACAGTATACCGATGTATTACAGAACCGCCCGGATGTGGCAGCTGTAGGCGGCAGAGTATTGTCCGGGAAGAAACACGGCAAGATCATCGGCGGCAGAATGACGGCAGACGGAACCGTATTTTATGAAGGACTGCCGAAGGGATTCGGCGGATATCTGCACCGCGCGGAGCTGTCCCAGGATGCGGAAGCGCTGGATCTTCGCTGTATCCGTATCCGACCCGAATGCAGGGAAGTGTTTGAAAAAATCGTGGGAGTTCCGTATACCGAGATTCGGAGACTACCGAAAGAGCAGCCGATATTTAATATTACTACGCTGCCGGAGGGTGCGGATATCCGAACCTTAAGTCTGCAGTTGTCCGAAGCGTTACGGCAAAGAGGAAGATTACTCTATCTGCCGGAATATCCGGAGGAGTTTAAACCATTATGAGTGAAATAACGGTTGTTATACCAAATTACAACGGAATGAAATATTTGGCAGAGTGCATGACTTCTCTGTGCAGAGAGCAGCAAAATGCCCCCGGATATGAAGTGCTGATCATCGATAATGCTTCCGTGGACGGCAGCGTGGAATATCTGCAAAAGGAATGGTGTGGGGAAGGTGTGCGCCTGATATCTTTACCGGAAAACACCGGATTCTGTCATGCAGTGAATCTGGGGATCCGGGAAGCGAAGACACCATATGTGATCCTTCTGAACAATGATACAAAGGCAGAAGCCGGTTTTGTAAGAGGCTTATATGATGCTATCCGCGAAAATGAAAAGATATTTTCCGTCAGTGCGAAGATGCTGATGTGGGACAGACCGGAGCTCATCGATGATGCCGGAGACCGTTACTGCGTGCTGGGCTGGGCCTATTCCCGGGGGAAGGGACGACCGGCGGCGGATTATGATAAGTCTGTCCCGGTGTTTTCCGCCTGTGGCGGTGCCGCAATCTACAGACGATCCGTATTTGAAGAGATCGGTTATTTTGATGAAGAACATTTTGCCTATCTGGAAGATCTGGATATCGGCTACCGTGCCCGGATCTACGGCTATGAGAACCGGTATGAACCGAAGGCGGCTGTGCTGCATTATGGCAGTGCTTCCACGGGATCCAGATACAATCCCCGGAAAACGTTACTTGCGTCTGCCAACAGTATTTATGTGATCGGCAAGAATATGCCGCTTTTGCAGTGTATTCTGAACCTGCCGTTTTTTTTGCTTGGATTTGGCATAAAGTTTTTGTTTTTTTGTAAGAAAAGAATGGGAAAACTATATCTGAAAGGACTGGCAGCTGGCCTGAAAAGATCTGTAGGAACCACGGGAAGACAGCACAAAGTTCCCTTCCGGTGGCATCATCTGGGGAATTATGTGAAGATCCAGTGGCAGCTGTATTTCAATGTGTTTCGAATTCTTATGAAATCTTAAGAAATGGCTTCATAAATTCTTAAGTTGAGAAAAAAACATCGTTATTGTAGAATGAAATCGTTAAAAAGAAGCTTTTCAGACTTACAGATTGGGTGACCCATATGATAAAAGACAACCAGAAAGTCTTTAACAGGCTTCTTGTGATAATGGATGCGCTGATCACAGCCATATCCTTTGTCCTTGCCTATTATATCAAATTTTATATATTGAACGACGGTCCCGGAATCGGTGTCCTGCCTGTGCAGGAGTATTATAAGCTGCTTCCTTTTATTGTGCCCGGTTATATGTTCCTATATTACCGGTGCAGCGTGTATTCCCCGAAGCGAACCGTCCGCCGCAGACATGAGATTTACAGCATTCTGCAGGCAAATACCATCGGCCTGGCGGCATTGATCATTATACTGTATATGATCATCCGTGAGATCAACTTTTCGCGATCCGTCATGGCAATTTTTTATGTGCTGAATGTATTTCTGACTTCGGTATCCCGCATCATAATGAGAAAAGCGTTGCGGACACTCCGGAAAAGGGGATACAATCTGAAGCATATTTTGCTGGTGGGATATTCCAGAGCGGCAGAAGAGTATATTGACAGAATCTTAAGCAATCCCCAGTGGGGATATGTTGTATGCGGTATTCTGGATGAACACATTCCGGGAGGGACTACCTATAAGGGAGTGAAAGTCCTGGGAACGTTGGGGAATCTGGAGTATATTCTTCCGGAGAACAAGCTGGACGAGATCGCGATCACGCTTTCTCTGAAAGATTATGATTATCTGGAAGGTGTTGTGGATATCTGTGAGAAATCCGGCGTGCATACGAAATTCATCCCCGACTACAGCAGTCTGATCCCCAGCAGACCTTACACGGAGGATCTCATGGGACTTCCGGTGATCAATATTCGGTATGTGCCGCTGACCAACACCGGAAATATGATGATCAAGAGAGCCATGGATATTGTCGGCTCCCTGTTCGGCATCATCATTACGTCACCGATCATGCTGTTGTCGGCAATTCTGGTAAAATGTTCCAGTCCGGGACCTGTGATCTTCAAGCAGGAACGGGTAGGACTTCATAATAAATCATTTTATATGTACAAATTCCGCAGTATGGCAATGCAGACTGCAGCGGAGGAGAAAAAGGGCTGGACGGTGCGAAACGATCCCAGAGTCACCGGAATCGGCAAGATCTTAAGACGAACCAGCATTGATGAACTTCCGCAGCTGTTCAACATCCTGAAAGGAGATATGAGCCTGGTGGGACCGAGACCGGAGCGCCCTCAGTTCGTGGAAAAGTTCAAGGAAGAGATCCCGAGATATATGGTAAAACATCAGGTGAGGCCGGGCCTCACGGGATGGGCACAGGTCAACGGTCTGCGTGGTGATTCTTCCATCAAGAAGCGGATCGAGTATGATATTTATTACATTGAGAACTGGACCCTCGGGTTTGACATTAAGATCATTCTTATGACATTTTTTACAGGATTTATCAATAAAAATGCTTATTAACACAAGGAGAAGACAAGATGGCAACAAATTCTAACTACAATGGCGGCAATGGTCAGAGACCAGCCGGAAGCGGAAGAAGACCTTCCGGAAATGGACAGAGACCTGCGGGACAGCGACCTGCCGGATCGAGACCTGCCGGCAACAGTAACGGACAGAGGAGAGTATCTGCCAAGCAGCGTGCTGCCAAGAAGAGAAGAAAGGTTATCATCTTCGGTGTAGAGATTGCGGTTATCCTGATCATGGTAGCAGTATTGTATCTGGTAATGACCCACACAAATAATGAAGGCCCCAAGGTAACGGTATTAGAGACGGAGGAACTCCGGATTCCGGAAGAAGTACAACAGGACGAAGCAATGAAGGGGTATATGAACATTGCACTGTTCGGTGTGGATGCAACGAAGGACAGCCAGCTGTACAAGGGCAGCCGAAGCGACAGTATTATGATCGCCAGCATCAATATGGATACCGGCGATATCAAACTGGTCAGTGTATATCGTGATACGTATCTGAACATCGGCACGGACTCCTATCAGAAGTGTAACGCGGCTTATTCCTATGGCGGAGCGGAGCAGGCAGTTAAGATGTTAAACATGAATCTGGATATGGATATTACGAACTTTGTAACCGTAGGCTATAAGGGACTGAGTGAAGTGATTGACGGTCTGGGCGGTGTCTATATCGATGTGGACTCCGAGGAGATCAAGCATATCAATAACTACCAGATCGGTATTGCAGAGGTCTTAAAATGTGACTACACACCGGTAACAGAGACCGGAGTACAGCTGCTAAACGGTCTGCAGGCGACGGCTTACTGCCGTATCCGTTATACCGCAGGTAATGATTTCAAGCGTGCCGCACGTCAGCGTGAAGTGATCCAGGCGATTGAAGATCAGGCGAAGAAGGCCGATTACGATACTCTGTCCAAGGTATTTAACAGTGCCATCGATGATGTTTACACCAGCCTGGATTCCAAGGATATTCTGGATCTGCTGGCTAACATCACAAAATATCGTATTGTGGACGAGGGAGGTTTCCCTGAAGAGACCATGCGTGCCACCGGTAACATCGGTGCAAAGGGAAGCAGTGTAGTACCTTTGGATCTGGAGAGCAATGTTGTATGGCTGCATCAGTTCCTGTTTGATGATGCGAACTACACCGTAACCGACAGTGTAAAGGAATACAGTAGAAAGATTGCGTCCGATACGGCACCTTATCTGAATAAATAAGAAAACGAATTGACGAGGGAGTCTTCCGGAGAGCACCGGAGCTCCCTCGTGTCATATGAAAAAGTCTTGTGTAACAGACGGGGATAAAGTATAATAGACCAGAGATTGAGAAAGTAAGGAGCGCTCTGCAATGGAGATCGATGTGATCATTCCCCTGTATAAACCGGGGAAAGAACTATTTACATTATTAGATAAGCTTGACAGCCAGAGCGTGCCGGTACATGAAGTGATCCTGCTGAACACCGGAGAAAAATATTTTGAGCAGCTGATCTATGGAACCAGATTTCTGGAGAAATATCAGAACATTAAGGTATATCATGTCTCCAAAAGAGAATTTGATCATGGCGGCACCAGACGCATGGGTGTGAAAAAATCTTCCGCAGATATTTTTGTCATGATGACCCAGGATGCCATGCCGGCAGATGACAATCTGATCGAACAACTGACGGAACCGCTGCGGGATCAGGTGGCGGTATCCTATGCAAGACAGCTGCCGAGAGAAGATTGTGCACCGGTGGAATGTTATACCAGGGAATTTAATTATCCGGCACAGTCACGGATCAAATCCGCAGAAGATCTTAAGACATTGGGGATCAAGACATTTTTCTGCTCCAATGTGTGTGCGGCATACCGACGGGAGATCTATGAGGAACTGGGTGGATTCGTAAAACATACCATATTTAATGAAGATATGATCTATGCGGCGAAAGCGGTGGAAGCGGGGTATGCGATCGCTTATGCGGCGGATGCCCGGGTGATTCATTCCCATAATTATACCAATGTACAGCAGTTCCAAAGGAATTTTGACCTGGGGGTATCCCAGGCAGAACATCCGGAAGTCTTCGCAGCATATCCTTCGGAGTCCGAGGGAAAACGAATGGTGAAAGATGTGACAGCATATTTGCGGAAAAATCATATGTCCGGCAAGTTGCTCCATTTTTATATACAATGTGCCTGTAAATATGCAGGTTATCTATTAGGTAAGAACTATCGCAGGCTCCCCGGAAAATGGGTCCTTGCTTTTACTTCCAACAAAGAATACTGGAAACAGAACAGAAAGGATGTATGACTATGTGTGGTATCGTAGGATATATTGGAACAGAACAGGCAGCACCGATCATTTTAGACGGTCTGTCCAAACTGGAATACCGTGGATATGATTCCGCGGGTATGGCTATTTTTGATGGGGAGAAGATCAACACCAAAAAGGCTGTCGGGAGACTTAAGGTTCTGGAAAACCTGACACACGGAGGCGAGTCTATGAAGGGAACCTCCGGTATCGGGCATACCCGTTGGGCAACCCACGGTGCTCCCAGTGATATCAATTCCCATCCCCATATGAATAACGCCGGTACCATTGCTGTAGTACATAACGGAATCATTGAGAACTATATTCCACTGAAGAAAAAGATGCAGGATAAGGGGTATCAGTTCATCTCTGAGACCGATACCGAGGTACTGGCGCATCTGTTAGACTACTATTATAAGGGAAATCCCCTGGAAGCGATCACTAAGGTATTGCATCGTGTAGAGGGCTCCTATGCGCTGGGTATCATGTTTGCCGATCAGCCTGATAAGATCTTCGCTGCCCGCAAAGACAGTCCTCTGATCGTAGGCAAGAGTGAGAGCGGCAGCTTTATCGCATCTGATGTTCCCGCAATTCTCAAATATACCAGAACCGTATATTATGTAGATAATCAGGAAGTGGTGGAACTGAAGGAAGACGGTCTTAGATTCTTCTCAGTGGACGAAGAAGAGATCACGAAAACCCCCGTGACCATCGACTGGGATGCCAATGCTGCGGAAAAGGGCGGCTATGAGCATTTCATGCTGAAAGAGATTTACGAACAGCCGAAGACGATCAACGATACCATTTCTCCCCGTATCAAGGATAATGATATCGTCATCGAAGAACTGAATATGAGCGATGAGGAGATTCAGGAGATCACAAAGATCCATATCGTGGCCTGCGGTTCCGCATATCACACCGGTGTTACCGCAAAATATGTCATTGAAGGTCTGGCAAGAATCCCGGTAGAGGTGGATGTGGCCAGCGAATTCCGTTATCGTGATCCCATCCTGCAGAAGGGCAATATGGTCATCGTCATCAGCCAGTCCGGTGAGACTGCGGATACGCTGGCAGCTCTGCGGGAATCCAAGGAAAAGGGCTTCAAGGTACTGGGTATTGTCAATGTCGTCGGCAGCTCCATCGCCAGAGAAGCGGACAGTGTTATGTACACCTGGGCAGGTCCCGAGATCGCCGTTGCAACGACCAAGGCTTACAGTGCACAGCTGACAGCACTTTACATGCTGGCTATGAAGTTCGCCAAGGTGCGTGGAACCATTGACCAGGAGAAGTTCCAGAGTATGCTGACAGATTTAAGATGTCTGCCGGATCAGATCGAGCTGCTTCTGGGCCAGAAGCAGAAGATCCAGCATTTCGCCAACCGTTATGTGGGAGCGAGAGACATCTTCTTCATCGGACGTGGTATCGACTATGCGATTTCCCTGGAGGGATCCCTGAAGTTAAAAGAGATCTCCTATATTCATTCCGAGGCTTATGCAGCCGGAGAACTGAAGCATGGCACCATTTCCCTGATCGAAGATGGCACCCTGGTAGTGGCTTTGGCAACCCAGCCGGCTCTGTTCCAGAAGACCATCAGTAATATGGTAGAGGTAAAGGCAAGAGGCGCTTTTGTCATGGCGGTTACCATCGAGGGCAACAAAGCCATCGAGAAGGCAGCGGATTATGTGGTATACATTCCCGAGACGAATCCGTACTTTACCAATTCCCTGGCAATCATTCCGTTGCAGCTGTTTGCTTACTATGTGGCAGTGGGACGTGGCTGTGATGTGGATAAGCCGAGAAACCTGGCAAAATCCGTTACGGTTGAATAACAAGAAAAATCCGGAGAGGTGAAAACTTCTTCGGTTTTTTTGATCTTTCATAATTGCTTCAGAAAGTTATCACAATTCGGTCACATTTGATGGATATACTATGTTCATAAGGTGAGAGGAAGAAATGGAAATAGTAAAAAATTTCTCACTTACAGATAGAATAGGAGGAAGCATTATGTACGAGAATGATAATTTTTCCGGTTACGAAACCGGAGATGAAAATACAACCGGTACATTCAGCGGTGTAAGCGCTGCGGGAAGTGCAAACGGTTACACCACATACCAGATGGGCGGAAGCACCGGCAGCAATACAGAACCTAAGAACTCCAAAAAGCATGGAGGCTATTTCCGGAAAGCTATGGTAAGTGTCAGCCTGGGACTTTTCTTCGGACTGTTTGCCGGTATCGGGTTCTATGCGGTACAACAGGGCACCGGGATGCTTAAGACCGGTACGGATACCGCAGTGGTGGGTGAGGTTGCTTCCGAAGCTGCAACAGAGAGCAGCCAGAGTACACCACAGCTTGCGACCAACGTTACTTATGTAGAGTCTGATGTATCTGATGTGGTGGAGAAGGTCATGCCTGCCATGGTATCGATTGTGAATAACTTTACTGAGACAGCTAATGTCTTCGGCCAGCAGTATACACAGGAAGAAGCGGCCAGCGGTTCCGGTATTATTGTAGGCAAGACGGATGATGAGCTGCTGATCGTATCTAACAACCACGTAGTAGAGAGCGCAGATACGCTGACTGTTACTTTTATCGACGGCAGTGAAGCACAGGCACAAGTCAAAGGACTGGATTCCGATATGGATCTGGCAGTGATCGCAGTATCTTTAAATGATCTGAGCGATGATACCAAGAATGCCATTACCGTTGCTACTTTGGGCAGCAGTGATGACCTGAAGCTTGGTGAGCCGGTAATTGCCATTGGTAATGCTCTTGGATATGGTCAGTCCGTTACCAACGGTATCGTAAGTGCCCTGAATCGTGAGATCACTCTGGAGAACGGCTCTACCGGTACTTTCATCCAGACCAACGCAGCCATCAACCCCGGTAACTCCGGCGGTGCACTGCTGAACATGAATGGTGAGGTTATCGGTATCAACTCCAACAAGATCGGTGGTACTGCCGTAGAAGGTATGGGATATGCTATCCCGATTACTTCGGCAAGCCCTATCATTGCAGATCTGATGGAGCGTCAGACCAGAACCAAGGTAGCTGAGGATGAAGTCGGTTACATCGGTATCTCTCTGCAGGAAGTAACTTCCCAGATCTCTCAGATGTATAACATGCCGGAAGGCATCTATGTAGTATCCGTAGAGGAAGGCAGTGCAGCAGCGAATGCCGGTATCATGAAAGGTGATATCATTACCAAATTCGATGGCAGCAGCATCTCGTCCTACTCTGATCTTCAGAAGATGTTACAGTACTATGCAGCCGGTGATTCCGTAACCATAACGGTACAGAGACCTCAGAACGGTGAATATGTGTCTGTCGAACTGAATCTCACACTGGGCAGCAGACCAGCAGATAAAAAAAAATATAGCGGTTCCCAATATTGAATATTGGAAAGATAGAAGAAACCCCGGAAGATCGTCTGCATCTCCCGGGGATTTTGTTTAGAAAAACTTCACTTGTAGCAGTCATTCGAATTAGATATAATAAGCGTAGGCATGAGCAGTGCAAGGATCGTGGATTACGAAAACCGACTGCTTGCAGGCGGGATTACGTAAGACACGATACGTGTAGGGCGAAGCCCGGATATCGAGGTAGCACGAAGTGATACCGAGATAAGCACTGCGAGAAGAAAGCATCAAGGAATAGCGGATTACGAAAACCGACTGCTGGCAGTTGCGATTACGTAAGACGCAAATTCTATTATATAAAGAGGAGAATAACATGACAGATAATTACAATGATGATTATAGAGAAGTAATCCCTGAGGAAGAGAAAACAGAGACCACTCTGAACGAAAATCGGGATAACGAAAAAAATAGCGAGAACACACAGGTAGCGGATACTGCGGGTGAAAATTCCGCGGAGAAAAAGACAGAGGACAAAAAGGACAGCAGCGAGTACGAGGATGTCTGCTTCATCTGCCGAAGACCGGAGAGCAAAGCCGGCAGAATGTTCAAGCTGCCTAATCATATCTGTATCTGCGATGACTGCATGCACAAAACTATGGAGACCGTGAGCCAGTTCGACTACCAGGGCATGCTGAACAATCCTAATGATTTCAACCAGTTTAACGGACAGAACGGATTCCCCAACATCAGCTTTGTGAATCTGGCAGATCTTCAGGGAGACGGCGGCATTCCCAACAAGCAGAAACTCAAGAAGAAAAAGAAAGCCGAAGGTCCCAAACCTGTATTCAACATCAAAGATATTCCGGCACCTCATAAGATCAAGGCAAGCCTGGATGAATATGTAGTGGGACAGGAAAAAGCCAAAAAAGTCATTTCGGTAGCGGTATACAACCATTATAAGAGAGTAGCTACCGACACCATGGATGCGATTGAGATCGAGAAGTCCAATATCCTTATGATCGGTCCCACCGGTTCCGGTAAGACTTATTTAGTTAAAACACTGGCGAAACTGCTGGATGTGCCTCTGGCGATCGCCGATGCTACGTCATTGACGGAGGCCGGATATATCGGTGATGATATCGAGAGCGTAGTATCAAAGCTGCTGGCAGCCGCCGGTAACGATGTAGAGAAAGCGGAGAAAGGTATTATCTTTATTGATGAGATCGACAAGATCGCCAAGAAGAAAAATACCAATTCCCGGGATGTCAGCGGTGAAAGTGTACAGCAGGGCATGTTGAAATTATTGGAGGGTGCCGAGGTGGAAGTACCGGTCGGTGCCAATAGCAAAAATGCCATGGTGCCCCTGGCTACGGTGAACACCCGCAATATCCTGTTTATCTGCGGCGGTGCATTTCCGGATCTGGATGAGATCATCAAGGAGCGCCTGACCAAGACCGCATCCATCGGTTTTAATTCCGAACTGAAGGACAAATACGATAAAGATACCGATATTTTATCTAAGGTGACCGTAGAGGATATCCGTAAGTTCGGCATGATCCCGGAGTTCATCGGACGACTGCCTATCATCTGTACTCTGCAGGGACTGAGCAAGGAGATGCTGGTGAAGATCCTGAAAGAGCCGAAGAATGCCATTTTGAAACAGTACCAAAAGCTCCTGGAACTGGATGAAGTGAAACTGGAGTTCACGGACGATGCCCTGGATGCCATTGCCGAAAAGGCCATGAAACGTGACACCGGCGCCAGAGCCCTGCGTTCCATTATTGAGGATTTCATGCTGGATATCATGTACGAGATCCCCAAGGATGACAATATCGGAAGAGTCACCATTACCAGAGAATACATCGAAGGTACCGGAGGACCTATCATTGACATCCGCAGTAATGAGATCCTGGAGCCTGTGGAGAATCTGAAGCAGATTCCGGTGGAAGAGAAATAAATTGAAAGTTAGTGAAATACCACCCGGATGACTTTGTTGTCTTCCTGGGTGGTATTTTGGTTTTGCTGTTCCAATCTTTACCGCCTGAAATCTATTTTGTGCTGTATAAGCAGTAAGTTTGAAGTGATTTTCTTTTATAGTGACTGATACTTACTGCCGGAATGGAAGCATCCTATGCCGAAACGGTAATTGTCAGAACGTTTTCATGAATTCTTCCATAAAAATACTGCTTGGATTTCTAAAAGCACTTTCAGGGCAGTAATATGCTTGCCCTACTAAGCAGGGAGTTAGCGAAACAGCCCCGTAGCCCTCTTTCAATTGCTTTGGTGAAAATCGCATCAAAATAGCAAAATCCGTACAAAAAAACTTCTAAATCAGGAATTTTTGTACGGAATTTCTTCATTTTGCACGCTCAGCGAAAATAACAGCTTTTTACATGGCAAAATCTCATGTTTTTGTATTTTTTTAGCAGAAAATGGTGTTTTTAATACAAACAGATCTCCCCGGGTGGCAGATGGCATCCGCAATGAGCCACGCTATTCATAAGATTGGCAGCAAAAGGCGCTGCCAATCTTATTTCATATCGCGGCGTTCGCCGCATCACGGCATAAGTAAAGACAGCGATTTGTGCGCAAGCGCCCATCGCTGTCCTCACTATGCCTATGCGCGGCTCATTGCTCGCGTAAACTTTCAATTTACAAAACATTTAAAAACAGTATTGACTTTTTCCCGGCATATGGTAATATAAACATATGAACAGTGGCTCATATGAATGAATATTAAAACTAAATGCAAATCATTAGCATCTAAAAAGCAGGAAATGCTAATGGAGAAAGAGGAGGATATTACCATGAAGAAAACTTACAAGATCGAAGTAGATTGTGCAGCATGTGCTCTGAAGATGGAGGATGCAGCGAAGAAGGTAGAAGGCGTTACCGATGCGACTGTCAGCTTCATGACCCAGAAGATGAAAGTAGAATTCGCGGACGGCAGCGATGAGAAGGCCGTTATGGAGAACGTAGTAAAAGCCTGCAAGAGAGTAGAGGACGATTGCGAGATTTATTTATAGGATGAATTCCGGAAGGAGAGCAGATACTCTCTTTACCGGGAGACTTGATAATTTCGTAGGAAAGTAAGGAGGATTCCTATGACGAAGAAACAGAAAAAAGTGTTGATCCGCATTATTGTAGCGGCAATCTTATTAGTTATTTTGCATTTTGTTCCGCTGGAAGGGCTGTGGCTGGGACTGCTGTACCTGATCCCTTACGCGGTGATCGGATATGATATTTTAAGAAAAGCCGTTCTGGGCATCATGCATGGTGAAGTGTTTGATGAGAATTTCCTGATGGCAGTAGCGACAGTAGGTGCTATGGGACTGGGAGAGTATTCCGAGGGCGTGGCAGTTATGCTGTTCTACCAGATCGGCGAATTGTTCCAGTCGGTCGCTGTAGGCAAAAGCCGCCAGAATATCAGTGCACTGATGGATATCCGTCCCGACTATGCTAATATCGAGGCAGAAGACGGTAGCCTGGAGCAGGTAGATCCTGATGATGTAGAGATCGGAACAGTCATTGTGGTACGTCCCGGTGAGAAAGTTCCCATCGACGGTGTGGTTGTGGAAGGCACATCCACTCTGAATACCAGTGCCCTGACCGGTGAAAGTGTTCCCAGAGAGATCACTGTGGATCAGGATGTGATCAGCGGGTGTGTGAACCTGACCGGATTACTTAAGATCCGTACAACCAAGGAATTCGGAGAATCTACGGTATCCAAGATCCTGGATCTGGTAGAGAATTCCAGCATGAAGAAGTCCAAATCCGAGAACTTTATTACAAAGTTCGCAAGATATTATACCCCGGCAGTCTGCTACAGTGCCCTGGCTCTGGCTATCCTGCCTCCTGTGATCAACCTGATCATGGGCAACCCGGCAGCCTGGAGCACGTGGATCATTCGTGCCCTGACTTTCCTGGTAATCAGCTGCCCTTGTGCACTGGTCATTTCCATTCCCCTTTCTTTCTTCGGAGGAATCGGAGCAGCAAGTGCCTGTGGTATTCTGGTGAAGGGGTCCAATTATCTGGAAGCGCTGTCTGAGACCAAATATGTGGTATTTGACAAGACCGGTACCCTGACCAAGGGTGTATTCGATGTAACGGGTATCTATCCCGGTCAGGGCTTTACAGAGGAAGAACTGTTGGAGTATGCTGCTTATGCGGAGAGCTATTCCAGTCATCCCATCAGCAAGAGTCTGAAGACCGCTTATGGAAAAGAACTGGATGCCTCTAATGTCAGTGATGTGGAGGAAATCAGCGGACATGGTGTAACTGCCAAGGTGAACGGCAGACAGGTGGCAGCCGGCAATGCAAAGCTGATGAAGAGCCTGAATCTGGCTTATACGGAAAATACCGGTGTAGGTACAGTGGTTCATGTGGCGGTAGACGGTAACTATGCAGGATACATCCTGATCTCCGATGTGATCAAGGATGGCGCGAAGGAAGCAATTGCCTCCCTGAAAGATTCCGGCGTGAAGAAATGCGTCATGCTGACCGGTGACAGCAAAACAGTTGCAGAACATGTGGCCGGTGAGTTAAAATTGGATGAGGTACACAGTGAGCTGCTTCCCGCAGACAAGGTAAGCTGCGTGGAGAAGCTGTTGCAGGAGAAGGGTGCGAAGGAAAAACTGGCATTTGTGGGCGATGGTATCAACGATGCACCGGTATTGTCCCGTGCTGACATCGGTATCGCCATGGGAGCACTTGGTTCTGATGCAGCCATTGAAGCGGCAGACGTGGTCCTGATGGATGATAATCCCGCCAAGATTGCCCTGGCAATGCGGATTTCCCGGAAATGTCTGCGTATCGTCTACGAGAACATCGTATTTGCGCTGGCAGTCAAAGCCATCTGCCTGATTCTGGGTGCGCTGGGTATCGCCAATATGTGGGTTGCTATCTTCGCAGATGTAGGAGTGATGGTACTTGCTGTTCTCAATGCCATCAGATGCCTGCACATTAAAAACAATTAACCGGATGCAGGAAAAATATGCCTGCATCATGAGATAACCGGTATTCCGGGAGAACAGGTGAACATGCAGACTTTTTTTTCAGAAATCACAGCACTGTGCAGGGACGAACAATTTCTGCACAGTGTGATGGAAAAATATCATTATAGTCCGGAAGAATATCCCAATCTGAAGAGGCTGGCAGGTGAGATGATCCCCTGCCTGGAGACAGAAGCGGGGTGGCAGGACAGAGAAATCAAAGAGACTTTTCCCGGGAAGGATCAGTCTTTTTTGGCTGTAGGCATTACTCTGGGAAATGGGATCGATGCACTGCAGGAAAAGTATTTGCAGAATGAATTTCTGACAGAGAGTTATATGATCGAGGTGCTGTCCAGTGAATTGTTATTAAAAAGCTACCGGGCTTATACAGAGTGGGTGGTTGTACATCGGAATCTGCATGTGGGCAGATTGCATTTTTTAGGTGGGGAGATTTCTGAGACTTCAGAACCTCCAATAAGCAGCCTGCTGCAGCTGGTGAACCTTCCCATGCTTCTGCAGGAGCTTGCATTGCCGGTTACCTGTAATGCAGCGTATTGTATGATCCCGAAAAAAAGTGTGGTATTTTATGCGGAGCTGACGAAGGATCCTTTTACCAAATGTGCCGGAATCTGTCTCGGGTGCGGCAGGAGAGACTGCCCGAACCGCATGGAGGAAAAAGAGAATTTCCCTTTGCGATTTGCGGATATGACGGACCGCCCATTGTCTTATGGGTATGCTAGGATTTTTTCCAAAAGCACAGATGAAAATGGAAGATAACGTACAAAACAGAAGCCTCTATTGTCCGAAATATTCGAAAAATCCTATAGTCATACCCGGAGCAGGGCATTGAAGGTCTCCTCTAAATTCAGCCTGCCGTAGCCCCATTCCCGGTTGGGGTAGTTCAGACCCTGTGTACGCACGGCACCGCGTATGAAATAACTGCGGATCTCACGGCTTTCCGCCAGCCGGTTATTGCCCTCAATGACTGACCATTGGAAAAACTGTGCCACAGCTCCGGCAGTGATAGCGGCAGCCATGCTGCTTCCTGTACGGCGTCCGTCAATGGTGGAGATATTGACTCCGGGAGCGGATAAGTCCGGACGGATCTGCCCGGTGCGCCCAAAGCCTCTGCCGGATTCTGCGTAAAAACTGTTGTTTTCTGCGTTGTAAGTAGAAACGCTCAGAACCTCCGGAGCCATCGAGGGCTCTGTCAGAGTCATGTCGGGATCCGGATTGAGAAAATATACCGGAGTAGACAGAAATTCTGTGATAGGCAGCCACATGTGAAAATTACCGTTATATAAACTACTGGAAGCAGAGACACGAAAGGTCCAGATACCGGGGGTAGGATCCTGGATGCGTACAAGGATCAGTTCTTCGCCGGAATTTTCTTCCACAAGAGCAGAGTCGATAGTGACTCTGCTTTTTTCGTAGATAAAGGAATAGGTCACGCTTTGCTGCAACCCAAGGCGCAGTTCGGGAATATTTTCCCCACCGGGAGTGCGGATGTTCAGATTAAAAGCATCCGGCAGAGCACCCCAAAGCTCCAGCCAGAATCCGATACAGCCTTCACTGACCCGGATCTCCACATCACGGGAAGATTCCTCCGATGTCTGAGTGCTTAATCTTCCATGGTAATGGTGGGAGGCGTTCCCTTCATTTCCACCACAGACAATGGCGGCACGGCTTCTGCGGACAGCGAGGGAAGAGAGATACCGTGACAGGGAGGAATTGCCCGCGTGATCTCCCTGGTTGGTTCCCAGACCCAGACAGATGACTACCGGACGTTCGAAGAGCCGCACAAAGGATTCCGCATATTTGATGCCCAGCATAATATCATTTTCCTGATAGGCGGGAACACCCTCGGGCACCAGATAAAAGCTGCGCAGATATTGCTTACATTCCTTGAGCTTCACCACGACGATGTCGGCACCCGGTGCAGCACCGATATAAGGATTGCCTTGTCTGACGACACTGCCGGCTGCGACTCCGGCGAGGATACTGCCGTGTCCGTTTTCGTCCCGGGAGGGAACGATGGAATAAGGATCCTCGGAACGCAACGCCAGATTAATATCCTCTCTGCGGTATTCAGAACCATATTTTAACCCATCAGGGGGCGCTCCGGTCTGAACTGTCTGATCCCAGATCGCCAGGATACGGCTGTTGCCGTTCTCGTCCAGAAACACAGGATTTTGGTAATCAATACCGGTATCGATAAAACACAGGATCACGCCCTGCCCCGTGAGACTTAGGGGCGGACGCTGTACCTGGGTGATCCCACTGGCGATCAGGCTTGCCGGATCAAAGGGAGCGGCACCGGGTGGCGTCTCACCGGAGGGAGATAGCTGCATGAGCCCATAAAGCTTCGGCATATTGTGATAGGGAAAAAAATCAATCTTTGGATTGCGGATTCCCAGATTGGCCAGATACAAAATCAAAAAATCTTCTCCGATGCGTTCATAACAATTATTGTCATCTCCCAGAAATTCCGATGCGGAAAAGTCTGTGATAATGTCATAGGTGTCCTCTGACAGGATCATTTCCTTGCAGTCCATGGCGTTGCTCCGAAGAATCCATTTTTATAATATATACAACGGGATGAATTTTGGTGTGTATGCGTGGGGAGATCCATGACATAAGGGAAAAGCTATAGTACATAAAATATTATGAATATTATAGAAGAGACGGGTAGAAATACCGGTAAGGGATCGTGAGATGTGGGAAAATCCTATTTTCAAAAAAGTATGGGAAGTCGGGAAAAAATCAGCGGTATTGATGAAGAAACATTATAAGAATGGTCTGATGTTGGGAGTGCTCTTGCTGGCAATGTTTTTCCTCGGAAGAAGCATCGGAGCCATTGCCTACGGTCTGCGTATGCAGCGGGAAATAAAGACACAGGAGACGGCGGGAACTGCGTTAGAGAACACGGAAGCGTTATTTTCAGCAGAAAACTGGGGATTGGGATTCGGGGCGGAAGGAACACAGCCCACCGGCACGGCATCTGCGGAAAAACTAAAAGAGTACAATGCCTATTATGTGGGAGCTGCGGAGGAGAAAAAGATCTATCTTACTTTTGATTGTGGCTATGAGAACGGTAATAGTTCCGCCATATTGGATGCATTGAAAAAGCATAATGCACCGGCGACCTTTTTTGTGGTAGGACATTTTCTGGAGTCGGCGCCGGAGATGGTGAAACGCATGGTGGAGGACGGACACACCGTGGGAAACCATACCTATCATCATTATGACATGTCGAAAATTTCTGATCCAGCGGTTTTCCGGAAAGAGATGGATGACGTGAGAACTCTTTTTCAGGAGACCACCGGTACGGAGATGGCGATGTACTACCGGCCGCCCCAGGGAAAATACAGTGAGACGAATCTGCAGATGGCAAAGGATCTGGGATATTCCACTTTTTTCTGGAGTCTGGCGTATGTGGACTGGAACGTGGATGCACAGCCCAGCCACGAGGAAGCTTTTTCCAAGCTGACAGGCAGGATCCACCCCGGAGCGGTGGTGCTGTTACATAATACCTCGAAGACCAATGGGGAGATTCTGGATGAACTGCTCACAAAATGGGAAGAAATGGGTTATACCTTCGGAAAATTGGAAGAACTGGTGCCGTAGGGTTTGACTTCCCCTGCACCATACCCTATAATAGAGGACAGAAAAATATACTGGAGGACAACCATGGAAAAAGAACTGGTAGTTGTCATTGATTTTGGCGGACAGTACAATCAGCTGGTCGCCAGAAGAGTCAGAGAATGCAATGTATATTGCGAGATCTACTCTTACAAGACAGACTTGAATAAGATAAAAGCGATGAATCCTAAGGGAATCATCCTGACCGGCGGCCCCGCAAGCTGCTATGAACCCGGTGCAGCTACCTGCTCCGAGGATCTGTTTAACTTAGGAGTTCCCGTGCTGGGACTCTGTTACGGCGCACAGCTGATGACCCATGTGCTGGGTGGCAAGGTTGAACGTGCAGCCGTTCGGGAATATGGCAAGACTGAGGTGAAGGTAGACCGCAGTTCCAAGCTGTTTTCCGATGTATCCGAGAATACGATCTGCTGGATGAGCCATTTCGACTATATTTCGAAGCTGGCACCCGGTTTCCGTACCGTAGCTACCACTGCAAACTGCCCTGTGGCAGCAGCAGAGTGCGTAGAGCGCGGACTGTATGCGATCCAGTTCCACCCGGAAGTACTCCACACGGTGGAAGGTTCCAAGATGCTGTATAATTTCGTACGTAATATCTGCGGATGCTGCGGTGACTGGAAGATGGATTCCTTCGTGGAAGAGTCCATTAAGGCAATTCGTGAGAAGGTTGGTAATGGTAAAGTCCTCTGTGCATTGTCCGGCGGCGTGGATTCCTCCGTGGCAGCAGTATTGTTATCCAAGGCAGTCGGCGAGCAGCTGACCTGTGTCTTCGTAGATCACGGCCTGCTCCGTAAGAATGAGGGCGATGAGGTAGAAGCAGTCTTCGGTCCCAACGGCAATTACGATCTGCACTTCATCCGTGTGAATGCGCAGGAGCGTTTCTACAGCAAGCTGGCAGGTGTATCCGAGCCGGAGCATAAGAGAAAGATCATCGGCGAAGAGTTCATCCGTGTATTCGAGGAAGAGGCGAAGAAGATCGGTGCCGTGGATTTCCTGGTACAGGGAACCATCTATCCCGATGTGGTAGAGAGCGGACTGGGCGGTGAATCCGCAGTGATCAAGTCCCATCACAACGTAGGCGGCCTGCCCGACTATGTAGATTTCAAGGAGATCATCGAGCCTCTGCGCAACCTGTTCAAGGATGAGGTCCGCAAGGTAGGACTGGAGCTTGGCATTCCGGAGCATCTGGTATTCCGTCAGCCGTTCCCCGGTCCCGGACTGGGTATCCGTATCATCGGCGAAGTGACCGCTGAGAAGGTCAAGATCGTACAGGATGCAGATGCCATCTACCGCGAGGAAATCGCTAACGCAGGTCTGGACCGCGAGATCAACCAGTACTTCGCAGCCCTGACCAATATGAGATCCGTAGGCGTTATGGGTGATGAGAGAACCTATGATTACGCCATCGCACTGAGAGCCGTGAAGACCATCGACTTCATGACCGCAGAGAGCGCACAGATCCCTTATGAAGTACTGCAGAAGGTGACCAGCAGGATCATCAATGAGGTGAGCCATGTGAATCGGGTAATGTATGATATTACCAGTAAGCCGCCCGGAACGATTGAGTTTGAATAAGAGCCACAAGTCTTGGAATCCGCTAAACAAGCGGATTCCGAGACTTTTTCTTTTGCTCTGCTACTAATTTGCTACTAATAGCAACTACTCTTTTTCTATCGTTTTCAGTTGGTTGTCATTAACTTTAATAGCAAGAAACCCTGATGACTGCTGGATTTCTTTTATATGATCTTTCTTTGTGGCATCTGGATGATTTTCCCTGATGCGGTATTTGGTGGTACTAACGCAGGTCCAAACTGAGGTCGGATTGTTACATCTGAGCCGTTGTCTTGAGTCTGAGGCACTTCACATGTGATACCTGCTGCTTCAAGCAGAGGGTTATCAGATGGTGGTTCAGGTGTTGGCGAATCTGTCGCCTGCAATGATTCCAAACTATGCACAAGCTCCTGCTGTTTATGTGGAAACAGATGAGAGTATGTGTTAAGTGTTGTGGATACTTTCTCGTGTCCGAGCCTGTCTGCTAACATCAGCGCATCACAGCCCTGATTAATAAGTAAGCTGGCGTGCGAATGCCTGATATCGTGGATTCGTATCTTCTTTACACCTGTGTTTTTGCAACCTCTTATCATCTCGTGTGAGAGATATGATTTTGTTACCGGGAACAGCCTTTCATCTGCGTCAAGCATATACCTTGACAGGATATAGTCTGATAGCTCCTGGCAGAGAAAATCCGGAATCGGAATCTTTCGCTTACTTTTTCTTGTCTTAGGTGATGTAAATACATCTTTTCCTTCTATCCGCTGATATGTTCTGTTGATGGATATTGTCTTGTTATCAAGGTCAATATCAGCAGGTGATAGAGCAAGCAGTTCACCTTCTCGCATACCAGTCCAGTACAGGACTTCAAAGCATATATACGATAGCGACTTGTCTTTTACACCCTCACGGAAAGCAATATATTCATCGTAAGTCCAGTAATCCATTTCCTCAGCCTTTGCTTTTCCAATGGTGCCTGCCTTGCCGCAGGGATTGGTGTTAAGGTCATAGAAACGCTTGGCGTAATTGATGATGCTGTTAAGCTCCGTGTTAATCTTTTTCAGATAGGTCTGGGAGTAATTATTCGGCGAACTCATAAGCTTCGCCTGCCATCTTCGTACATCAGAGGCTTTGATTTCATTTATCGGCTTGCTACCGAAGAATGGAAGAATATGCGTCTGTAGTACCGCCTTTTTTGTCAGAAGAGTTGACTGCTTAAGTCTTGCAGCCATATCCTCCATATAAATTTCATAAAGGTTTTGAAATGTCATGTCAGGATTGGCAGACTGCTTTTCCAGAAAATCCCTTTCAAATCCTAAGGCTTCCTTTTTGGTGGCAAAGCCTCTTTTCCACTTCTGTTTTTTGATTCCCTGCCAGTTCGTATAATAGAACTTGGCGAACCATTTACCAGTTTTTTCATCTTTGTAAGCTGGCATAAATATCATCTCCTTTTTGTAAAATTGTTGTGCAATCATCAAAAGGCTATGATATAATCTACTTGTTCAGGGTGATTATAAAGCCTTCGGGTCAATCACTTACATAGCTTCGGTTATTCCTTTTGCGAGAAGGAGTGTGCCGGAGCTTTTTCTTTACTAAAGGTGTAAGCCTGCAATTATTCAGTTTTTGAATCGGCTTCATTATCCAGTCTGGAATCCTTATAATATGCCAACATATCTGATTTCCATGAATCAAACTTTTCTTTTGAAATTTTTCCTGTCTGAAGCATATTCTTCTTTGCTATCCAGTTTTCCATAAAGAGACAGAAGTCTGCATCATATTTTCCATTGCCTTTGCCATTAACCTTGATTCCGGCAGTCCATTCAGGATTTTCAGGAGGTTTGGTGTTGGTCAGCTCAAATGAAAAATCAGTAAGTTCAGTTATGGCAAAGAGAGCATTGATTACATCTGACATAGTGTGGAATTCATATGCCGGATATTCAGCGGTCGTATTATCTTTTGGAGTATTAGTATCTTTTGCAAATAAAAGCTCCTGCCATGGAACGTTTAATTCATTAGCAATCTGTTTTAAAACATCTATCTTTAACAGTATTTCACCAGATTCATATTTCTGGATAGTACGTTCTGATTTTCCCAGACGCTGTGCAAACTCCTTTTGCGTGATCTTTTGTGCTCTGCGCTGCTTCTGTATTGCCTTTCCGATTTCTTCTGAAGAGGACATAGTAAGTTTAATGGAATCAGAGTAAGCCATTCTGTTCACCTTCCTTTATATGAAATAGTCCGTTGTAAAGATACGTATTAGGTTGATATTAAATGAAATACGTATCAGTAAGTGACTTGTTTATGATTGTACGATTACTTTATCATAAACAAAAACGAATTGCAAGTGCGTAATTATAAAAAGCTCTATTGACAAATTTTGAAAAGGATATTAAAATAAACACGTATTAAAAATGCGGATTAAATGAAGAACAGGATAGCTGTTTTGTAAAAACACGTATTTAAAATAACAATTTATGAAAGGAGGAGCTGCATGAAGGGTATAAAGGAAGCATTCATAGATGCAGGTGAGATAAGCCAGATGCTTGGTATCGGGATGACGAAGGCATATGCAATTATAAAGGAATATAATGCAGAGCTTGAGGCAAAAGGTTATTTCACCATGCGGGGCAAATGTCCAAGGAAGTACTTTGAACAGAAAATCTATGGTTACGAAGATTATTACAATCCGGATTATGAGCCACAGCGTAACCGAAGCAAGGTTGCAGAAGAAATGGATTATGAAGCGGCAGTTGGGGATTCTGTGATAAGTGAACAGGATGAAGTGGATATACCGCCTGAAACAAATGAATTGTCGGAAGATGGTGCTGAGATAGCAGAAAATGTGATGTTGGATGCAGATGTAATGGTGAAAGAGACAACTGAATAGGTGAATCCAGCGAGTGGGGGCAAAAAGCGCCCCCAAAACGTGCAAATGGGGGCAGAAAGCGCCCCCAAAACCACAAAGTGGGGGCAGAAAGCGCCCCCGCACAAATCAGAGCCGAAAAAGTGTGGAGGCAAAAAGTGCCGTCAAAATGCAAAAGTGGGGGCAAAAAGTGCCACCAAAACAGTAAAGTGACGGCAAAAAGCGCCACCACTCAGATAAGCGAGAAAAAAGTCATGGTGGCGGAAAGTGCCATCAAAATGGAAAAGTGGTGGCGGAAAATGCCACCAAACAAGCAAAGTGATGGCAAAAAGTGCCACCACTTTTAAATCAGGTGGAACTTCAACCACCATATCAGTAATTGTGGTGGAATATTAACCACCACATATTATATACAGGGTGCAGGTGCTCCTGCCAAGACGAAAAATTATGTAAACGCTGATGGCGTTTATATTTTTTCGGGAAAAGATCCGACCTTTTCCGCATCTTGCAAAACCTATAAGCAGAACTTTTAGAAAGGATGAAAAAAGCAATGGTACAGATAAAAAGAGATTGGTTTGATACAGAATTTGGAAATTACGAAAGGGGAAAAACGTATGGCAGATGGAAAGAGAAGATACAAGTCTGACAGGAAAGATTATAAGATATCGGTGAAGTTGTCAGAGAAAGATATGGATATTCTGAAAGCGGCACTTAAGCGAACAGGAATGACAGCAAGTGCCTATATAAGAGAATTAATTCGGACAGGAGGAAACATTGATACAAGTTATCCAGAGGACAGGGCAAAAATAATTCGTGTTATTGCAGGTATTGCAAATAATATTAATCAGGCGGTAAAGCTTGGCAATTCACAGGGAAGATTGTATTACAGCGATATTGATAAATTGCAGAACAGTCTGGATGATATAAAGAAAACATTCGGGGAGGTGCTGGAAGTATGGCGATTACAAAGATCTTAAATATAAAAGAGTCAGAAGGTAGAAATCCAGCATCACACCTAAAGAATGCTTTGGAATATATCCAAAATCTGGATAAGACAGAAGAATGTGTACTGGTGGGCGGTATTAACTGCCTGCCGGATACGGCATTTGAGCAGATGAAGGAGACAAAGAATATATTTCATAAGACAGGTAAAAGACAAGGCTATCATGTGATTATATCGTTTTCGCCGGAAGAAAAAGTAACTGTAGAACAGGCAATGTACGTCCTGGAGCACTTTGCGAAGGATGTGATTGGTGATGATTATGAGGCTGTGTATGCAGTCCACACAGACAGAGAGCATATGCATGGACATCTTATCTGGAACAGTGTCAGCATGACAACCGGCAAGAAATACAATTCACCGAAAAGCAACTGGAAGAATCATCTCCAGCCTATCACAAATAAATATTGTGATGAACTTGGACTTTCCATAATGCCGGCAGAGTACAGCAAGAATCCAAAGAATATCAGCAGGGACAAGTGGGAAAAGGAAATGTCCATGAAAGAAATAATTCTTCGTGATGCCAAGATGTGTGCATATGCAGCCGGGAATGTGGAGCATTTTAAATATCTGATGAAAAGACTTGGATATGTATTTAAGAAAGACGCATGGATGGAGGTGCAGGCACCGGGATTTCGGTATTATCATAAACTGGCAAAGCTGGACGAGATGTTTTCAGAAGATATGTTACGGCATTATGTGGATATGCCATGGATGGCAAAGCCTTACTTTTATTCGTCTGATATAAGGGGATTGCACAGGGCGAAGCTGTCACCATTCCAGAAGCAGTTTTATGCAAAGCTGTATCGGTTAAGGATTGTAGAGCAGAAGCGGTTTGTAGTCGGCGGAGCAAAGTATGCAGAGGATTTGAAGAGGTTTCATCAGTTACAGGACGAATATCTGTTGCTTGTGAATAATGACATCAAAAGTATTGTGGAGCTTGTGGATTTCATAAGTGAGCAGGAAGAAAGGATTCAGCAGATTGAGGACAGACAGCATGAGATATACCAAGAAAGCTCAAGCCGGAAACGGAATATTAAGAACGAGGCGCAGTATCGTGAGTATCAGATATGGCATGTGGAAGTGCAGGAAGAACTGGACGAACTGAAGCAGGAGAAAAAGGATATTAAGAGGCAGATACAGCTTGCTGATGGTATTATAAAAGAAGATTTGTATACGGCTTATTATGCGGTGTCGGAGAATGAGGAGATTGTTGCTGACAGGGATGTTGAGATACCGGGGATGGAAGATGAGGCTGTGGTTGAGAAAGTAGCGGCAGTAGTTGATGAGCCTGATGCAAATGTTGAGGTAATAAATCCTAACAATAAGCAGAATGAAATAGGCAGACAAAAAGAGCAAATTGATAGTGTGAGAAAGCAACAGGCTGATTTAGAGAGCATAGGAATACCAGAGATTCTTAATTTGTCTGATGTGAATGTGACAAGAGTTGGCGAAAGTATAACTGATGTAACAGATAAAAATGGATTTGTTGAAACTAGAGAAACTGAACCTGTGGACAAAGCTGACTGGATTGTCAGGAGAATATCAGAGCTTGGTGGTTATGAGAATGTCAGTGAGTCTGTTAAGGCTGATGTATTCGGATTCGATATTGCTGATGTGAGTGGAAGCATAAGGGTGTTCTCGGATGTAATGAAAAGGCTGGGGATAAAGCTAGATGGTGGTGAGCTTTATGAGGAGTTTCAGAGGATTTATGATGAGAGTGTTGGTAGAGATGCTGGTAAAGATAAGGCGGAAGATAAGATGTGGAATAGGGGCAGAGGAAGATAATTCCTCTGCCCAATATTAGTGTGCCTTGAGGCGTACGTTGTTAAAGGATGAAAGTTACTAAATCGCCCTAGTAGTGGGTAGGATATAGCCGAACATCAAGGGAGATCTTGTCAGCGGATGGAAACAGATAATAGAAAAGATAGATGTGTTGAGGATTGATGTAGAGAAGTTTATAGAGTATCCGGCGGCTATGATATCCGAAGAGTTTGAGTTTGGAGAGATGGAGTACTTTTCCAGAATTAAGATGTTTAATCGGATGCTTGAAAAGCTGGGGCTGATATGACACATTAGGAATGATATGAGGTGTTTAATAAGATTTATGCGGAGGAGATGCGAGAGAAGAAGTCTAAGAGTAATAGAAATAATCGGTGAAGGGAAGGAAGGGTTTGGGTGCTATGGTGGATGCTGTATCACCTAAATTGCCATATGCAAGAGAATTTATACCTTCGAGACATTCAAGCATAATAGGAACCGAAAATTTCTATATAGGTGTTTTTACAAGAATTAACTTGGTTATGAAAAACCTAAAAATGGTTATTGACAACCAAATGGGGAGGTGGTATATTACATACATAAAGATTTGGTTATAAAAAACCAAGGGAGGCTAAATATGTTAAATATCACTTTAAAAGAACTCAGAGAAGAAGAATTTGCAAGTGTAGAAAAAGTAACCTATGATATATCAGCCAAAATGAAAGGCAGTAACATATTGATGCCAACTCAATTGTTTGGAATGGCATATTTGGCATATTTGGTGGCTGATAACGGAATTGAGAATGTAGAAGAGCTTATCGAATATGTGGAAAAAGAATTACCTGTGGAGCAGTCACTATTTGTAAGGGAAGCTGTTAAGGATGCTTGGTCTGTAGCGATTGATATAGGTGTTTCCTATACAACAGAAACTTTGGTAGCAACATTGTTATGGATGCCTATTTCAAACGGAAGATATGGTGCAGAGATGGAAACACCGGATAGCGTAGCGAAACTTGCAACAAGGATTTTAAATATCGAGAATGATAATGTTGCAGATTTTTGCTGTGGAACCGGTAATTTCCTTATGGAAGCAATAGGAGCTTCGCCTGATTCAAAGTATTATGGAATTGAGATAAATACACATTGCAAGGAGATTTCGAATATAAGATTACAGCTTATTTCAGAACAAGTTACCATTGAGCAGGGAAATACTTTGGAAATGAGTGTTGCAAAGAAATTTGATAAGATTTTTTGTGACTATCCTTGGAACATGAAAGTGTTTAATCTTGGAAAAGAAAAGATGCAGGAATTCGAATCAGTTATTCCAGAAATCAAGAAAGTTGCAAATGCCGATTGGTTGTTTATTTTGAATGCTATGAAGCATTTGGAAAAGGATGGAAAAGCAGTAGTTGTAACAACTAATGGTACAACATGGAATGGCGGAATTAGTAAAAGTATCCGAGAGAAGTTTGTAAAGTTAGGGTGGATTGAAGCTGTCATATCATTGCCGGGCAATTTGTATGCATCAACTTCAATACCTACATCACTACTTGTATTAAGCAAAGGGAATAAATCAATCCGGATGATTGATGCCAGCGAAATGGCAGCAGTTGGTAGAAGACAAAATCTGTTATCTGATGAAACAATTGAAAGCATCGTGAACATGTTTAATGAAGATACAGATAATGCAAAGAGTGTTACTATCGAAGAAATTCAAGATCAGGATTATGCGATTAACCCTTCTCGCTTTTTGGAGGTTGAAATTGAAGTTGAAGATGGTGTTCCTTTTGAAGATTTGATTGTAAATGTAACAAGAGGCGCACAGGTAAAAGCGAATGAGCTTGATGAAATGATTTCAGAAGAACCTACAGATTATCAATATCTGATGCTTGCGAATATCCAGGACGGAATTATTAGTGATGAACTTCCGTTTCTTAAATCAATGGATAAGAAAATGGAGAAGTACTGCATAAAGAATAATAGCCTTGTTATTTCAAAGAATGGAGCTCCGGTTAAAATTGCAGTAGCCTCAGTTGAGGAAGGAAGAAAGATTTTGGCTAACGGAAATCTTTATGTGATTGAATTGGATGAAACAAAAGTAAATCCTTACTTTGTAAAAGCGTACTTGGAAAGCGAGAATGGGACGATTGCTTTATCCCGTGTCACAGTAGGAGCTACATTACCGAATATTCCGGTAGATGGGTTGAAAAAGATTATGATCCCTTGTCCGGATATATCTGTACAAAATGAGGTGGCTGAAAAATACTTGGCTAAGATGGATGAAGTAAAGATTTTAAAACATAAGCTTGCAAGAGCAACAGCAGAATTGAAGTCTATATACGAGGAGGGATAGAATGGTATTGGCTATTGAAGAACTCTCGGCATTAGAGGATGAAATTATGTCAGTGTTGCCGGATAGAATTACGGCAATCCTGTCAAAGTTGAATAGAAGTGGAAGGTTGGAAGAACTTCTGGAACTACTCGGTATGGAAGATTTGCTGAAACAGGAGCAGGATTTTTATTCATACAAAGAGGGGAAAATTGTCGTTGTCGGTGGTACGGATGTAAAGGAAGAGGTATTACTCAGTATCGCTAAAAATTTGGGCATAGACAAAAGCAGATTTGAGTTTTGTCTTGATTATAAGCAGATACAGAAATTTGATTTTAGAAGAATGCAGTATGCACCGCAATATAGAATCGTATTGTTTGGACCAACACCACACAGTGGACATGGAAAAGGTGACAGTGGAAGTATTATTGCTGAATTAGAGAAGTCATCAGCTTATCCACGAGTTGAGAGGCTGATCAGTGGCAGTGAGCTGAAAATAACAAAATCTAATTTCAGAGAAATGTTGGAACGATTGATTGAAGAGGACTACATATAAGCGAAGATTTTGCTTGCGTGTCGCAGCGTACTAAATAAAGGAGAATGATAATATGTCAATGAATGAACTGCAAAAGCAGACTAACACAAATATACAGGCGAAAGCCAATCTGATTTGGGAAATAGCAACACATCTGGTAGGTTTATTCAAGCCACACGAATATGGCAAAGTTATTTTGCCTATGACGGTTTTGAAACGCTTTGATGATGCATTAAAAGAAACCAAGGATGCTGTAGTAGAGATGGCAAAGAAGCTTGATGAACAGCATGTGGAAGGCGCTGCTCGTGATGGTATTCTTCGTACAGTGGCAAAGCGTGATTTCTATAATACAAGCAGTTTCGATTTTGCTAAATTGATTGTTGAACCTGACAAGATAGAGGATTATTTTGAAGAATATCTGCAAGGATTTTCTGATAATGTGAAAGATATTATTGAAAATTTCGATTTCGATAATACAGTTAAGTTGATGGTAAAGGGCGGAGTGCTCTTTGTAACACTTCAAGAGTTTAATTCTGCAAAGGCAGATATGTCTCCGGATAAGATTACTTCTGCGGATATGGGGTATATTTTTGAAGAATTGATTCGTAAGTTTTCAGAGTCTTATGATGAGCAAGCTGGAGCACACTTCACAAGCAGGGATATTATTTATCTGATGACGGAGTTGCTTGTAGCTCCAGAAAAGACAGATATTATGAAAAATGGATGTACTAAGACTGCTTATGATATGGCTATGGGTACATCACAGATGTTGGGATGCTTGACAGAACGCTTAAAAGAGATTAATAGTGAAGCTGATTTAACTTGTTTTGGTCAGGAGTTCAATCCGGAAACTTATGCCATTGCTAAAGCGGATATGCTTATCAAAGGTGGAAATGCATCTGGTATGAAATATGGTGATACATTGAGCAATGATGCTTTTGACGGATATGAGTTTGACTACATTATTTCTAATCCGCCCTTCGGTATTGATTGGAAACGTGAAAAAGAAGCTGTTGAAAAAGAAGCAAAGCGTGGCTATGAAGGACGTTTTGGTCCCGGAGTTCCTGCGATTTCAGATGGGCAGATGTTGTTCATGCTCAATGGTGTAAAGAAGTTAAAAGAGGGTTCCGGAAGAATGGCTATTATACAGAATGGTTCGTCCTTGTTTACAGGGGATGCCGGAAGTGGTGCTTCTGAAATTCGTAAATATGTGATAGGGGAAGATTTGGTGGAGGCGATTGTGCAGCTGCCAACGGACCTGTTTTACAATACGGGTATCTCTACATATATTTGGATTTTGACTAAGGGTAAGGATATGAACCGTAGCGGCAAGATACAGCTTATTGATGCCAGCAAATGTTATGTGAAACGTCGTAAGAATATCGGCTCTAAGAGAGTTGACCTTGACGATGCATGTATTGAACTTATTCTTAGGGCATATGAAGGCTTTGAGAATGAAACCTATGAGGATGATGGATTGGTTGTAGAGTCAAAAGTGTTTGACAAAGAGTTCTTTGGGTTTACAAAGGTTACTGTTGAAACGGCACAGGTAGATGAAGATGGTAAGCCAATCTTGAAGAAAGGAAAGAAACAACCTGTAAAAGGTGCTACAGATACTGAAATCATTCCTTTGAGTGAGGATATAGTTGCATATATGGAGAAGAATGTACTGCCATATAATCCGAATGCTTATATAGATTCATCAAAGAATAAGGAAGGCTATGAAGTCCCATTTACGAGATTATTCTATAAGTTTGAAGCACCGGCATCTTCAGAATCTATATCTGAGGAAATAAAGGAACTTGAAGCGGAAGAAACAATTTTGATGAAGGAGTTGTTTGGAAATGCGTGAGATGAAAGATAGTGGAGTTGAATGGTTGGGCAAAATACCAAATCATTGGATGATTCGGAGAATAAAAAATCTTTTTGAGTTGCGTAATGAAAAAAATTATGAGGCTCTTGAAGATGTTAATTTAATCTCATTATATACGGATAAAGGAGTTGTTCAGCATAGTGATTTAACAGAAACAACGGGAAATAAAGCCGTTACAGCTGAAGGATATAAGATTGTAAAAGAAGATGATATTGTGGTAAATATCATTTTGTGTTGGATGGGGGCAGTAGGTAGATCTGCTTACAATGGTGTTACGAGTCCGGCATATGATGTGTATAAGCCACTGCATGATACTAACAGTAAATATTATCATTATTTATTTAGAACTTCACAATTTAATGGTGAATGTTATCGTTATGGACGAGGAATTATGTTGATGAGATGGAGAACTTATTCAACGGAGTTTAGAGCCATTTCGGTTCCATTACCACCAGAGGATGAGCAAAAAAGAATTGTGAATTTTCTTGACAAGAAGATAGATGATGTTGATAGACTTATTGGTAATGTGCAGAAGCAGATTGAAAAGTTGAAAGCTTATAAACAGAGTTTGATTACAGAGGTTGTAACAAAGGGAATTGACCCTACTGTGCCGATGAAGGATAGTGGTGTTGAGTGGATTGGAGAGATCCCAGAGCATTGGAATATAGAAAGACTAAAATTTAATGTTTCTATTAATGCGGAGAAACAATCAAGCTTGGATTTGCCGTATATTGCACTGGAACATATAGAAGGATTTTCCGGTAAGCGAATAAAGACTGATAATGTATATGAAGTAGATGGTGCGATTGTTGCTCATAGCGGAGAAATTCTGTTTGGTAAACTTCGTCCTTATCTTGCAAAAGTGTACAAAGTTGAAGAAGAAACATATGTTAGCAGTGAGTTTGCGGTATTTAGTGCTGAAACTATAGATAACCAATATCTCAAATGGTATATGTTAAGCTATGGATTCCTTGATACTGTTAATGCATCGACATATGGAACAAAAATGCCACGAGCTAATATCGACTTCATCAAAAATATGTATATTCCTGTTTTTGATGTTCAGGAGCAGGAAAAAATAGCTTTATATCTCAATGAGAAAAGTTCTAAGATTGACCAGCTGATTGCCATCAAGCAATCCAAAATTGAAAAACTGGAACAATACAAGCGTTCCTTAATTTACGAATATGTCACAGGTAAGAAGGAGGTGTCATAATTGGATAAAAGCGAAAAGAGATTTGAACGAGATATAGAATCATTTCTTATCTCACCGGAAGGTGGATATACTCAGTTCTGCGGACAGGATGAAGAAGGTAATTGGGTACATAATCGCCAGCATGATGTAGCTAAGTGTATCTATATGGATGTGCTTTGCGAGTTTATTGAAAAGACGCAACCAAAGGAGTGGGCGAAGTATGTAAAGTACTATGGCGCAAATGCATCAGAGAAACTGTACCATCGCTTAGAAACTACTATATCCAATCAAGGCTTGTTATATGTTCTTCGCAATGGAATAGAGGATATGGGCTGTAAGTTGAAGGTGTGCTATTTTAAGCCGGAATCAGAAAATAGTTCTTTGGCAGCGGAACGTTATGAGGCGAATATACTTGGTTGTACCCGTCAGTTCCGCTATAGTACTGCCAATACCAATACTATAGACATGGTTCTTTCTGTCAATGGTATTCCGGTGGTGGCTTTGGAACTGAAAAATCAGTTGACAGGTCAGGATTACCACTGTGCAATCAAGCAATTTAAGGATGATCGTAGCTCTAAGGAGTTTGCCTTCAGATTAAACCATAGATTTTTGGTTTACTTTGCGGTTGATTTATATGAGGCTTGGATGACTACTCAGTTAGCAGATGGTAATACTCATTTTCTGCCATTTAATCAGGGGTCTAATGGAGCTGGGGTAACCGGAGGAGCAGGAAATCCACGAAATCCAAATGGATATGATACAAGTTATCTGTGGGAAGAAGTACTTCAAAGAGACAGTATGCTTGATTTGATTCACCGTTTCATTTCCTTTGTGAAAGAAAAGGAAGAAGTGGTTAAGAATGGTGTTACTAAAACCGTAACGAAGGAAAAGATGATTTTCCCTCGTTATCATCAGTATGATGTTGTGAAAAAAATCATGGCTGATGTGAAAGCAAATGGTGTTGGGAACAATTACTTGATTCAGCATTCGGCAGGTTCCGGAAAGTCTAATTCTATCGCATGGATTGCCTATAGATTAGCATCTGTGCACGATGCATATAATAGGGGATTGTTTGATTCTGTTATTGTAGTTACAAACCGTGTGGTATTGGATGGTCAGTTGCAGGATACCATCAACAGTTTTGAACATCAGGTTGGCTTGGTAGAAGCTATTGATGATAAGAAAAACTCCAGAAGCCTTGCTGAAGCTATAAATGATAAGAGGCGTATTATTATCTGTACAATTCAGAAATTCCTTTTTGCTAAAAAGGACATGGAGAAGTTCCGTGGACGTAAATTTGCGGTAATTATTGACGAAGCACATCAGGGACAGAATGGGGAGAGTGCAAAGACTCTCAGACGCAGTCTGATTGATATAGGTGTTGCAATTAAGGAATATGCAGAAGAGGCAGGCATTGAAGAAGAGGAAGTGGATTTGACCGACGAGTATATCAATGCGGTTATTGGTCAGGGAAGACATGATAATCAGTCATTCTTTGCATTTACAGCTACACCAAAACAAACGACGATAGAGACTTTTGGAACTGTTGTTGGAGTAAATGAGAATGGTGAATCTATTAGAGCACCGTTCCATGTGTATTCTATGAGACAGGCAATCGAAGAAGGGTATATTCTTGATGTGTTGGCAAATTATACAACAGTAAAAGAAGCTTTCAAACTCATAAAAGTATCAGAGGATAATCCGGAACTGATTGAGGGACCGACATCCCGTGCATTATTTAAGTACTACAAGAAACATGGTTATACGATTGCTCAGAAGACAGAAATGATAATGACGAACTTCCTTGAAAATTGCCGATATCAGATAAATGGAAAGGGAAAGGCGATGGTAGTCGCCGATAACCGTGCTAATGCAGTCCGCTATTATCTTGCAATCAGGAATTATATAAGGGAGCATGAGGCGGAGTGTGCCGGAAGTGATGTTATGATCGCTTTTTCCGGAGAGGTAACTCTTGAGGATTATCCGAGTGAGAAACCATTTACAGAGGCTACTATGAATGTGGATGAAAACGGAAAGTACATTACCACAGACAAGAAGTTTCGTAAGGCGTTCCACAGTAGCCAGTACAATATTCTGGTGGTGGCGAATAAGTATCAGACCGGATTTGATGAACCATTGCTCCATACGATGTATGTTGACAAAAAGCTCCATGATGTTACCGCAGTACAGACACTTTCTCGTTTGAATCGTACAACATCAGGGAAGAATAGCACTTTTGTATTGGATTTTGAAAATACAGAGGAAGATATTAAGGGAGCATTTCTTCCTTATTATGAAGATACTACTATGGAAGGCGATACGGATATAAACGCAGCATACGATATTAGAAATAAGATTCATGATTATATGATTTATAATTATGATGATGTGGATGGGTTCAATAAATTCATGGTTTCTAATGTTGGTAAAAATCAGGATGCGGCAGCATTGGGCAGATTGGCAGGTATGTTCCGTCCGGTCATCCAGAGATATAAGGATTTAGATGAGGATGACAGAGAAGCATCAAGAGATTATATACGAAGATTTAACCGTATTTATTCATATGTTACACAGCTGGTGCGTTTGCACGATCCTGAGTTGTTTCATGAATATCAGTACACAACGCATCTTATAAAACTGCTTCCTAGACCTAATGTTATAGATTTTGTTGATGTTGATGATAAGATTCGTTTGGAGTATGCTTCACTTACTGAGACTTTTGCAGGAGCAATTATATTGGATGAAAAACCACCAATATTTGTTCCAGGGGGAAGTGCAGCACCAAAGAAAAATAGCAAGAAAAAGGATACATTACAAAGTATCATTGATAAGGTAAATGAACGTTTTAGCGGTAACTTTACTGATGCGGATAGAGTAATCATTGAAGGTATTTATCAGATGTTTATGAAGGATACTGAGGTGAAGAAATTCAAAAAATATGCTAAGGATAACAGTACTGAAATGTTCGTGAAGTCATTGTTCCCGGACAAATTCAGGGATATTGTGACACAATGTTTCTTGGATAATAACGATTCTTTTGCTAAGTTATTTAACGACCCTGATTTTTATCAGAAGGTTCAGGATTCTATGGCAGCAGAATTGTATAAGGCATTGAGGAAGGATTAATAAGTTGAATTACTTAGTGTTTATGTGAGGAGGTTATAAAATGCAGAGTCCAATCCATGAAGGATATGAATATCAGGATTATTTTACTGTTTCAATAATTCTACAACTGATGATTCAACAGATAGATGCTGAGCTGATTATAGATCGTAAGGATTTCAGCGGAGATAAATTTGATGATTTAAAGTTGAAGATGTCTAATGGTAACATTGAATTTCAAATTAAGTATTCTGATGATGAAAGCTCCCATAAACTTACTAAAGATGACTTGGCAAATGGCAATGGACATGATACTGCGTTATGTGATCTTTTCGCTTCTTGGAAAATGAGAAAAGAATCCGAAAATGATACTCAAATAAAGTTATGTCTTGCGTGGAACATGCCTACTGATGATGATCCAATTACAGAGTATTTGAAGCCTATTCAAGAACAATTTCTGCCTTTTTCGGTTGTTGCATATTCGTTTGACGGTGACGTGTTTTGGCCAGCAGAAAAATTACCACCAAAAGGTTGGAGAAAGTTTAATACGGCGATTAAGTTAGGGCTTATTGATAGAGAAGCCTTTTTAGCTTTTTGTAATGAGCTCACGATTATTTTAGAAATGCCTAAAGCAAGTCTGGATTTAAAGAATCCTGGAGCCCTAGAAAATGTAATTATTCGACAGACTGAGAAATTGGGGGTAGGAATATATCCAAATGATGCTCTCAACGTAGAGGATATTATTTATAAACTTGCAACGGAAGTAAAACATTCTAGAGCGATAGGAAACAGACTTTATACAAATATATTAGTGGGGCGCCTTGGATTAATAAAGGATTATGGAAAATTCGATCAAAGATTCCCGGTGGATTCAGCACATCAGATTATACTTGGTGATGAAATTGAAAAGCTACACAGAGTAATTCTTGATTCAAAACGTGTTATTATTTCAGGAAATCCTGGATCTGGAAAGTCTTGGTTTGTTGATGAATACATAGATAAACTTACGAGAGAAGATAGTAAAGTTATACATTATAATTGTTTCCATTCTTTACAGGATACAAATAGCCTTGACAGAATACGTGTCACTTCCCTATATGGAAATTTAGTTTCGCAGATTGTGGAACAATGTCCAGAGCTAGTTGTACATAAAAATACAATTTTTGGTGCTAATAAAGCAGAGCTTGAAAATTTGCTTTGTTTCATTGAAGAAGAATTCTATTTAGTGGTAGATGGTCTTGATCATATAGCTAGAGAATATGAGCTAAATAAAGATTTTATATCCCGCTCTGAAATTGAAATCATTTCGGAACTGTTGGAAATCGATTTTCCTGATAACTGCTATTTAATAATATCATCGCAGCCAATAGATGAAATAGAGAAGTTTAAAAGCAAGAACTACAGTGTATTTGAGATTGAGCCATGGGGAATAGAACAAGTAAAATCCTTGATGAAGACTTTTCAAATTAGTGATGATACTATTGAAGATGATGATATTTCATCAATAAGCGCATATTTACTTAAGAAATCTCAGGGGAATGCTCTATACCTTAGTTATATCTTGCGCCAATTACGAAACTTAGATGTGAATAGAGAATTAATAGACGAAATACCTGACTACGATATCAGTCTGTCTAAGTATTATTCCTATTTGTATACAAAAGTTCATAATAACCACACGGTTAATGCACTTTGTGGTGCAGATTTCTATCTTAGTTTAAATGATTTAATGGAGATTACGGGAGATGGAAAATATGTAGAACAAGACATATCGGTGCTTCATCCATTATTGATAGAAAATACACTAAGTGGTGGTTTTTCAATCTATCATGAAAGTTTCCGCCGGTTTGTTTTAGCTTCATTAAAAGATAAAAAAGTGGATTTAGAGAGAAATGTCTATGGTATTCTTGCTGATTGGTTACAGAAGAAACCATTTTTTGAATTTGATAAGTCATTTTATTATCTTACTGAATTGCTGTATAAAATCAAGAGAGATGTCGATAATATTGAATTGATTGAGAAAGAATTTGTTCTTAAATCAGTATCAGAGGGTTATTCTCGAAAACGTATAAGAATGAACTTGAATTGTATTATCCGAAGTGCGGGTAGAATTAGAAATTTAGTTGCGTTGGCAACAGCAGGTGAGTTGTTGGCAATGCTCGATGATATGAATGAATTCGATAGTACAGGAGAAGAGTACTTCCAAGCAATATGTGATATAAAGGGTGCTTCTAAACTAAATCAATTAATGCAAATTGATGGAAAACCAACCTTTGATATGAATACAGGCCGAATTGCGTGTTATATTTCTTCGAAAGCGGGTATTACACCTTGGTGGGAACTGTATTTAGATACAGAGGCTAAACAGTATAAAATTGAGGAACTTAAATACTATTATAGATATTATCTTGATGAACAAGGAGTTAGTATCATTCCTAAGCTTATGGAGGTAATAGAAAAAGAAAAGGTTTCAATAAGAAACCAATGTATTGAGATTGCGTATGATGAGTTACAGGACTATATAGAATTTGATGAAATTGCTTCAATTGCGGAGGAGCAACAACTGATTAATTGGAAAAACTATCTTTCGTATATTGAGACTGGATATTATCCGCAAAGTGAAGTTTCCTTTGAGGTTACAATTGGAAACTGGGAAAAAATCAAAACATTGAGGATGCCAGGAGAAAAAGATATAATGATTTTTAAAGAATTTTTCTCACAAATATATTATTTGGCTGTAGCGGGGGATAGGAAAGTAATAGAGAAAGTCTGTGCGGATTGTAAAAATATTAACTGGTTCTATAATTGGATAATATATTCTGTCAAGATGTCAGAATTGTGTGCACACACAACACAAATGGATTCTAAAACAATCTGTGAAACAGCACTTACTAATTTGAAACTATTGCTACAGGATACGGAAGTTTTCAAAGGAGAACCACGTACTTGTGATTTGTATTTTCTACAGAATGAATTAACAAGGTCATATGAACTGGCAGTAGAGCTGATTGTCAAAAATGGAACAGTAGAGGATCTGGAGAAAGCCCTGGGGATTCTCGAACGGCTTGATGATGAAACTGGAACAAGTTTGGATCATAGTATGGGAGGTCCATTAACTGATGCTGAATTTTTGGACTTAATATCTCGTTTTCTGACAATTGATAATTATGAGATCGTAAAACCTTATTTATTAAGAACTCAGGAGAAAATAGAAAAAAATGAGGTATATGATTGCATAGCTGCAGCAAAGTTACGCTTTGTTAGTCTTATTTCAAAGTATAATCAGTCTGAGGCTTTAGAGCATTTTGATATATGTATACATTATCTTGTTGCATATGGATATCACAAGGATATTATTCTGTTGCAAATTATGGATTCTTATAACATTTTTTTTGAAGCTGTTGCAGGAAATCCAGAAGAGGAACGTGATACAATAACAAAAATGACAATGGCTCTTTGGAATCATACTGATGGAAGAGAAACAAAGCACTTTCTAAATCGCTGGTTTGATGAATTGCTTAAGATAGACTCGAAGTATGCACTTGCATTCCTGTCAGGGCTACAAATCAAGTTTGGAAAAAGCTGGGTTGTGGAGGGTATGTTACGTTCTGCTATAAAAAAGTATAGCAATGATTTGGATTGTTTAGATATTGTAATTGAACTGATTGAGTCGCTTCCAAATGATACAAGCCCAAGAATAATTGATGCATCCACATCTGTATTCAGAACACTAGAGCAGATATACACAGGAGCAGACGATGATGAAAGATTACTAATCAAGCGCCGTATGAATGAACTTGTTATCAATGTTGTTTCAAGATTTAATATTCTTGATAGTCCTTGGCCGGACAATGATTCGTGTAAAGATGGAAGCATTAAAGAATTTTTATTAACAGTTGAGTCATCAGGATTTGATGTTTCACAGTATATAGAATATTTCCATATAAAAAAAGCCAACGATATGGAAAACAAAGAAGTTAAGAAAACAGTGGATGTTTTTGAAGCTAATCAAACACGTTTTGAAGCTTTAACTACAGAGGATGCAAAGAAATGGTTTGAAACACATGATTTAATTGAGCGAGATGTACAAGATATCTGTAGATTCCTTAGAAATTATCAGAATGATAAGGACTCTCTACTTGAGATAATGAGATTTATAATTACTGAATACGGTGGATGGAGGTATAGTAAGAAACGTAAGGATACTGTTCTACAAATCATTGAGCAGTTGGAACTTGACGATAAAGAACTGTCAGAAATTCATATGTTGATGTACCTTTATTCATATGAATGGGGAAGCTCGTTAATTGATAAGGATGAATTTCTCAATAGTATACGACTTAGTTCTGATATAGCTCGTAACATATTTTATAGTGAATTACCTGAAGTTATTATTTCACATTCGGGCAGAATTACAAAAGGTCTTTTGGATGCACTTTTTGCGGTTGGGTATGATAAGAACAGCATTATTACGATTTGGAGAAATGCATTTGATATTATGAAACTTCGTTTCCCAAATCTTGATCATTATCCTATTGATAATGTTTTGGTAGAAACTGATGAACTATTAGGACTGCGTAATTGCTTATTAATGCGGTTTATTGATGGAGGTAAGGAATCGTTTCTGGCAACGTATGCTTATTTGGCGAATGCTGCTGAAGAAGAGAATTATTCAGAATTTACAGAAGCAATAGTATTTTGTCTAGAACATTATGAACAGTATAATCTTGTGACACAAATAGCAATTGCTGATTTAGTAAGATGTTATGGATATCGTTTGAAAGATTTGAATGTTGATCGAATGATAAATGCAATTAATGCTGTTTATCCAACCAGAAATTTGCTTTTGGACGTCATATTTTCGGAATTTACAATATATAAGAGCTATCTTTTAAAGTGTGTAGATAAGCATTCACCAGATTATTTGGAACAAGAAGATATTGAGTTTTACTTAGCTGAGCAACTATATGATCTTGGAAAAGAAGAGGCTAGAGAAGGAACCGATGAATACGCTAAGAATTCAGTATATAGAGATCAAATTATGCAGGTGGTCGATACTTGTGGTATTGACTATGTAGAACTGTACAAAAGGCTACATGCATCAAGTAGATTGAATAATAAAATACGCGCTTTTGTTGGTGGGGGAAGTAAGATGCCTGAAACAAATACCGTGTACAAATCATATGTAATTCAATATGCGCTCCACGCAATCATTGAAAAAGCTTATCGTGACAGAAAACCAGAGTTGATTCCGCAGAATTTGTTTCGGTTGATACCTGACTACCAGGGGATATATAGATTATTCAAGTGCCGTGAAATTCAACCTCGAAATCATCTATATGATAAGAGTAATTCGTGTGTTCCTTTTCTTAAAAATAATGAGGAGGAATACATTCTAATCGGATGCTATGAGACAAGAACAAGAATTGATTATCATCAGGCGTCTTTTGCTTTTGCATATCAAGGTATAGTAGGAGATAGTAATGAAGAGAATCAGATCCCATTCCGACGATATTTAGCTCCAGCGGTTGGAAAAGGAGAAACTTATATGATTTCAGATAATTCGGAATCTCTTATTAATATTATTAGAACATTTGATAGAGAATTAGAAGATGCAGATTACCTGTGGCCTAGTATTTCGATTTCTAAACTTTTTAACATTCATATGGAATTTGATTTTTTGAATGGAAGATATATTGCAGTTAATCAGGATAATGATATTGTTTGTATTATGAAAAAATGGTTATCGAGTTACAAAGGTGACAGCGAATATCCAGGCAATGCAATTCCGTTATATAGTGGTACCGAGTTGTATATAAAGAAAGAGTATATCGAAATGTTGGAGAAACAATTTGGAACGTTGATGATGAAAACTTGTGTGGAATCATATACGCAGAATTACTGATTTGTAAGAACTGTATATTATATACAACATGTGCAGTGGGAATCAGCATGATATATGAAAGAGATGAAAATGATGGTAAAAATAGATAAGTTGTATTATAACTTCAATTGTGTAAAAAATATAGTTAAAGTAGAAGGTGAATGCTTGGTATGAATATAAAAGATTTAATTGGCGAAGCAACAGAATACGATAAAAAGCTGGCATTGGAGGAAAAGAAACCAAAAAGTTGGTGTAAAAGTGTAAGTGCATTTGCAAATACATTTGGTGGAGCATTGATTTTTGGTATCTCTAATGAGGGAATGGTTGTCGGACTTGAAAATCCGGAAGGCGATGCAGAAAAGATTAGTGAAGTGATTAAGACAAGACTTGATCCCATGCCGGAATTTAAGCTTAGATTTTATCAAACAGAAGATGGTAAGGTTTTGATCATACTTGATGTATATAAGGGTGATGAAACTCCATATTATTATTCGGGAGATGGTGTACTGGAAGCTTATGTTCGTGTTGGAAATGAGAGTGTAAAGGCAACTGCAACAGAATTAAAACGTCTTGTCCTCAGAGGAAAGAATACTTCCTATGATTCGCAGAATTCTACCTATAAGGCGGAAGATTATGCTTTTTCAAAGCTTAAGGAAAGATATAAGAAGTGGACCGGAAACAGTTTCGACGATAAAGATTTGATTTCTTTTGGACTGGTAAATGAACAGGGGAACTTGACCAATGCAGGAGCGTTACTTGCCGATGAAAGTCCTATTCGTTGTTCAAGGCTGTTTTGTACAAGATGGAATGGGTTGAATAAAAGTGGTGGTGCAGTCGATGCATTAGATGATGCTGAGTATTCAGGCAGTGTTATTTCACTGATTGAAAATGGGGAAGCCTTTATCAAACGTAATTGCAAAATGAAATGGCGTAAAACAGCAAATTCAAGAGAAGAAATGCCGGAGTATGTAGAGCGAAGCTATCATGAAGCACTCGTAAATGCTCTAGCACATCGTGATTATCTGGTAAATGGGAGTGAAGTTCATGTTGACATATACGATGACAGAATGGAAATCTATTCTCCGGGAGGAATGCCGGATGGATCCATGATTCAGGACAGAGATCCGCTTATGGTACCTTCAACTAGAAGAAATCCGGTTCTTGCCGATGTGTTTAACAGGCTTGGATATATGGAACGTAAAGGTAGTGGATTTGGAAAGATTATTAGTGGATATGAATTTCAAATTAATTATGATGAGAGTAAAAGACCATTATTTCGCTCGGACAGATATCAGTTTACTGTAGTAATGCCGAATCTGAACTATGATGTTTCTCACGATTTTGAAGAAAATGAGACAATGTCCGAATCAATGTCCGAATCAATGTCCGAATCAATGTCCAAATTGGAAAGAACAAGAATGCAGATTATTTTGCACTATCTCGATACAAATAAAGAAATAAATAGCTCTATTGCAGCAAAATTATTGAAAGTGGAAATAAAGACGGCAAGTCGACTGCTATTGAAGGGAGAAAAATTGGATATTCTTAATAGTTATGGAAAAACAAAGAATAAAGTATATTTTAGAGAATAGTGCAAGGCAATGGTGTGAAAGACATAAGATTGATATTGTAGAATAAAAGAAAGGGGCTACTATGATACCCACAGAAGATATTATACCGATAGTGAAACACACAATTGCTGCATCAGTTAAATGTAACACCCATCGGGGATACATTGGTTGGAGCAGCTGTGATAATATTTGTATGGATATGCATGACTGCCTTGATATGTGTGCTGAGACCTTAGAAAGGCGTGGCTATATGGTTGCGCTTGAGGCGGCTACATATATACTGGTATCTGGTGTTAAGTTAGCATCTCATGCAGATAGTAGTTCGGGAATGCTTACAGATGTTATCATGTGTACATACGAATTAATAGAAAAATGCGCAAAAGAAATCGAAAAACAGGACAAACAAATGCGGGATCAAGCATTTGCATTGATTATAAAAGAGGCAAGAAAGAGTGTATTTGATGGTTGGACTGACTGGCGTTATGACTTGCTGAAATGTGGGATTTGCCTATGCGATGAAAAGAGTGCAAAGAAACTTGAAAAGGTTTTGGATACCCTGTTGGAAATTTCACGGGAGGATTATTACCCGGAATATACGAAAAAAGAAGATTTGATTGTAAGATACCTTTTACATAGACATTTATATGGCAAAAAGAATACGCAGAAGGAACTATATCAGAATATTGCAATAAATGAACTCCGTATTATAGCTATCAAGGATGCTATGGAAGATAAGAATTATGATGAAGCAGAGAAATTTTGTTTAGAGAAAGCAAACGCAGAAGAGACATGGCATTATCATAGTAGCGATCCGGAAGATTGGAATAACGTGCTATATGACATATACAAGACAGCAAACAACACGGAAAAGCAAATCGCACAGGCAAAAAAACTGCTATTAATGGGAAATGAGAAGTTCTGGGATGTTTTGAAACAGATTTATAAAGAGCACGGCGCATGGAATGAGAATTACGAAAGCTTATTAGATGAATTAAAGAATAGCAAGCGAACTGTTTGCTATCGTACTGTTCTTATTTCTGAAAATGAAAAGAAGAGATTGCTTGATGATGTAATGGAGAATCCGTATGATTTGTTTTATTATGGAAAATATTTGGTAAAGGATTATCCGGAGCAGGTATATGAGTTATGTTATAAGGAAATAAGTGAGAGGTGTGCTCAGGCAAAGGATAGACGAGAATATAAAAAGATAACAAAGAATATTGCACAGCTTATAAAATGGAAGGGTAATGATACGGCTAAATCTTTAATTGAGGAATTGATGCAGAGATATCCAAGAAAACCAGCATTGTTGGATGAATTGGAGAAGGTGGAGAAGAAATTGTAATTCAAATAAAATACTGGAATTTTAACATAGTCTCACCAGTCTCAAAATATTCTTGAGACTGGTGAGACGTAGATGAGACTAACCACAATAAAATGCTCTTTTAATTTTGGGAAAATCAATTAAATTCATTCATAGCATCCACATATTCCTGTAATCCATTAGGTTTACAAGCTAATTGAGCATACAGCAGAGGATTCTCCTGTGCCAGACGGTATAGATACGCGATATCATCAGGTGTATCGAGCAAGACAGCTGAATTACATTTTTCACAACTGATAATAAGAGGCGTGCCGGTATATGTATCATTGATGGCATTAACAATAACGGAATCTGTATCAGGTTCATACATACCAAACAGGTAACAAGGATTATTTTGTTTCATGGTGTTCTCCTTCCCACAGATACTTAGTACCATAAAGCAGGTCAATGATGGCTGTAAGCATATTGTTATAGTCGGTCTGTAGTTCTTGGATTTCATCGCTTGTGGGAAGATTGTTTAAAGTTTGATGTTCACAGTATTCAGCAAATGCTTTTTGCATTTCAAACATCGCTTGACAAGGGCACACAGAGAAAAACAACTGAAAATGAGCTGCCAAGCCTTACACAATGCACCGCCTAATAGGACATAGGCGGTGTTTTTGTATGCAGACAGCGTTTTCTCTGTGTGCCGATATGGGCCAGCCGTGCGGCGTGGCCTAAATTCTTGTTGAGGAGGTTATTCGTGTCATGGCAGAAGAAAACAAGCATCCCCCTACCACGGAGGAACAGGCCCCGCCTGAAATGTCGGGAAAGGCCCCGGAAATGGAGCAGGTCGAGATCCCTGATGTGGGCGGCGGCCCCGCTCCGTCCGCAAAGGTGATTGACCTTTCCGCTGTGCGTCCCGCGCCGGAAAGGGACGCTCCGCCGGACACCCCAAAGGAGCCGGAGGCCCCGCCCGTTTCCGTCACCGAGTACAGCAAGCAGGAATGGGAAAAGCCCATGCCGGAGCCGGAGAAGCCCAAGCCCAAACGGGGCCGCACTGCAAAAGTCGAAAAAGCTGCGCCCACAGAGCCGGGGGCCAAGAAAGAGGAAAAGGCGGAGAAGCCACGCCGAGGCCGTCCGCCCAAGGCGGAAAAAACGGCCCCGGAGCAGGGTAAGCCGCCCAAGGCTGGCAAGACCCATGCGGCCCCCGAAGAAAAGGCAGCGCCCCCGGCCCCGGAAGTGCCGCCTACGCCCCGTGACGCTACCCGCGCCGAAAAAGAGGAAATCGTCTATCTTGACCTTTCCGACCTGCACCCGTTCAAGGATCATCCTTTCGGTGTCCGTGACGATGCGGAAATGAAATCTCTGGTGGAGAGCGTCCGCAACGGCGGCGTCAACCAGCCCGCGCTGGTGCGTCCCCGTGAGGGCGGCGGCTATGAGATCATCGCGGGCCACCGCCGCCAGATGGCCAGCCAGCTTGCCGGGTATCGCAATATGCCCTGTATCGTCCGCAATATGACGGATGACGAGGCCATTCTCGCTATGACGGATGACAACCTCCGTCAGCGCGAAACGATTTTGCCCAGCGAAAAGGCTATGTCCCTGAAAATGCAGTATGAGGCTATCAAGCATCAGGGAGCGCGTGGTGACAGCGCCGAGGCCGGAAAGCTCTCTCTTGAAAGCGTGGGCCAGCGCAACGGCATGAGCGTGAAAACCGTACAGCGGTATATCTGGCTCAATGATCTTGTGCCGGAATTGAAGCAGACGATGGATGACGGAAAGTTGTCTTTTACCCCGGCTGTGGAAATTTCCCGTGTGCGGCCCAAGCACCAGAAGTATATCGCCGTGTCCATTGAAGGCCAGCAGGCTTCGCCCTCCAAGGGTCAGGCAAAGCGGCTCCGTGAGCTGGACAAGGAAAACAAGCTCTCCCCGGACGTGATCGACGGTATTTTGTGTGAAGAAAAGAAAAAGGAGGATCGTGACGTGATCATTACTGGCGCTGAACTGGAAAAGTTTTTTGGCAAGGAGGCCACGCCCCGGCAGATGAAAGACCAGATCATGACGCTGCTGGAGGACTGGAAAGAGCGGCAGCCGCCCGAGCTTGCCAAGCCCGACAAGAAAATGGATATGGAGAAGTAACGACCTCTGGCCACTATGACCAGAGGCTTTTTGCTGCCCCGATAGGATATGGCTCTTGCGGTTATATCCCCCGTCGCCGCCCGTAATCGAGCACAGGCGGGAGTGGGCTGTCAAGGGGGCTTCGCCCCGCCGTGTGCGGCGGCTTTGCCCTTGACCGCCTGCCCCGGCTGTGCTTTTTCTCCGGCAAGCGGCGGGGGTATATCCTCCAGAGCCGCCCCCTTTTCCAAGATTGGAAAAGGGCGGGGGAAAAAGGTTGACCCACTACATTATATAAAAACGGAGGTTTTCAAAATGAAACGACCCCTTGCGTATATCACCGCCGCGTGGAGCGGCGATCCCTGCGAGGCGACGGAGCAGGCCGCCAAGTATTGCCGCGCTGTCTATGAGGCGGGCTTTTCGCCCATCTGCCCCACGCTCTATCAGCCGCTTTTCCTGAACGACGCAGTTCCCGAGGAGCATAAAAGCGGCATCGACATGGGCCGTGACCTGCTCCGCCGCTCTCATGTGCTGGTGGTGTGCGGCAGTATCTCCACGGAAAGCATGAAAAACGATGTGGCCGTGGCCCAGCGGCTGGGGATCACGGCAACCACGCTGGACGGCATCCTGACCGTAAAGCGTCAGGGCCGCCGCTGATATGAGCGAGATCCGGCTGGGGAGCCTGTTTGACGGGATCGGCGTGTTCCCGCTGGCGGCGGTGCGCTGCGGTATCGTGCCTGCATGGGCCAGCGAGATCGAAAAAGCGCCTATCTCCATCACGAAACGCTATTTTCCCGGTATGGCGCATTTAGGGGATGTGACAAAGCTGAACGGCGGCGACATTCCGCCTGTCCACATCATCACCTTTGGCTCACCCTGCCAGAACCTCTCACAGATCGGCAACAGGGCCGGTCTTGCCGGGGAAAAATCCAGTCTGTTCTTTCATGCGATCCGTATTATCCGTGAAATGAGGGAGGCGACAAATGGTATATTTCCAGCAATCGCTGTTTGGGAGAACGTCATGGGAGCGTTTTTTTCAAATGACCGGATGGACTTTAGAGCCGTGCTCTCAGCGTTCACAGCCGCCGACATTTCAATGCCTGCTTCTGGAAGATGGGCAGGAGCCGGAATGGTGCGAGGGCATACGCCCGATCTCGCATGGCGGCTCATGGATGCCCAGCATTGGGCAAGCCCCCGATTGGCACGACGGCAGCGCGTCTTTGTTGTGGCAGACTTTGGAGGACAATGTTCCCACGAAATACTTTTTAAGCCCCGCGCAGTGCAGTCAATTTCTGCGTCTGGCGGAGATTGCTGGCTGTCCGCCGCCTGCGGAGATCGAGGCTCTTTTATTGAAGCAGGGCGGCGTGTACCGATCACCAGACCCTTTCAATGCTACCGTATGCGGGCATCGGCAAAGGAGCGGACAACGGAGGCGTTCCGAAACAGCTTCGGACTGCCAACTGACCCTTTTCCCACTCTGTTAGCCAGCACGGTCAGTCCCTTTGCCTTTTGGTATGAGGACGATCCCGCCGGGGGCTGCGTCCGCTTTCCCACGGAAACGGAATGTGAGCGGCTCATGGGGCTGCCGGAGGGCTGGACAAAGTACGGCGCGGATGGTGAGGAAATCCTGTCCGCCCATCGCTACCGGGCGCTGGGAAATGCTATCGCGCTGCCCTGCGCCGAGTACATTATGCGCGGCATATACGACGTTCTGACAAGGAGGTGCTGAAAATATCATCCCTGTTTGAAGCCTATATTACCAACCTCGGCAAATACAACGAGGGGCGGCTTGTGGGCGAAACGCTGAAATTCCCGGCCACCACGGAGGAGGTGCAGGCCCTTTTGAAGCGCATCGGCGTGGATGGGGTACGGTATGAGGAAATCTTTATTACCTCATTCGACGGTGATGTGCTGGGCCTGTATGACCATTTGGGCGAGTATGAAAGTATTGACGAGCTGAACCATCTGGCCCATGTGCTGTCTGACCTCGACCAGAGCGACATTGAAAAGTTTGAGGCCGTCATTGACAGCGGCGAATACACAGGCAGCGTCCATGACCTGATCAACCTCGCGCAAAATCTGGATTGCTATGACTTCTACCCCGGTATCGACAGCGAGGAGGCGCTGGGCCGGGTCTACATCGAGGAAATGGAAATGCTGGATGTGCCGGATAATGTGCTGCCCTACTTCGACTTTGAAGCCTACGGGCGGGACGCAAGGATCAACGACGGCGGCCATTTTGCCCCCGGCGGCTATGTGTTCAATAATGGCGGTAACTTTGTGGAGCGGTATCACGGGATGGAAGATATTCCCCCGGAGCACCGCATCTTCGCCTATCCCAAGCTGAATATCCGGGAGCAGATGGCGGCGTATCAGGAGGTCATAGACCGTTCGGCGCTGAACGAGGAAAAGCAGCGGCTCCCCGCCAGCCGCGAGGACAGATAGGCCGCTTCTGGTCACGGTGGCCAGAGGGCAAAGGAGGTGTAAGCTATCGTCGGAGATGAAGTGTCCCGGCAGACCATCGCCGTCAGCGTCAAGGCGTCCAAGCTGACCGCCCGTGCGCTGGCCTATGTGGTGGCCGCCGTGGGCCGGAAGATCGCCAAGGAGTACCGCAAGGCGCAGACGCCCCACGGCAAGCAGAGTGTGCGAAAGCTCATGGGCCACGGTGGGGACACCAACGCCATCGAGGTGGACACGCCTAAGCTGTTTGACAAGGTGGCCCGGAAATGGGGCGTGGACTATGCCATCCGCCGTGTGGGGGATGAAAAATATCTGCTTCTGTTCAAGGCACGGCAGGCCGACGCCATCACAGGCTGCTTTGCCGAGTATTCCCGTTTGGAGCTGAAACGGGCCAAGTCCCGGCAGACACCGATCCGGGAGCAACTCCGGCAGGCGGAGGAACAGGTGAAAAAGCAGCCCCAGCGGGAGCTGACAAAGGAGGCGGCGCATGGTGACAGATAAAATCAGGAAGTATGTTCTTCCGAATATCCCGTACCTGTTCATCTGCTGGTTTTGCCTGAAAATCGGCACGGCGTACCGTCTGGCCGCTGGTGCGGACTTCGGGGAAAAGCTGCTGGGGCTGGGCCAGACCATCGGCGCGGCCTTTGCTGATTTCGCCCCCGGTCTTGTCCCCTTTGACTGGCTGGTGGGCGTTGTGGGTGCGCTGGCGTTCCGGCTGCTGATCTACTGCAAGGCGAAAAAAGCAAAGAAATTTCGCCGCGATGCCGAGTACGGCACGGCGCGTTGGGGAACAGAAAAGGACATTAAGCCTTTTGTCGATCCCAAGTTTGAAAACAATATGCTGCTGACTGCAACGGAACGGCTCACCATGAATACCCGCCCCAAAAATCCAGCCAACGCCCGCAACCTCAATTTTTGCGGCATCGGCTCATCCGGCTCGGGCAAGACCCGCTTTTGGCTCACGCCGCAGCTTTTGCAGGCTCATTCCTCTTATGTGGTGGTAGACCCCAAGGGCGGTGTGCTGGGACAGGTCGGGGCCTTTCTCCAGCGCCGGGGCTATCAGATCAAGGTGTTCAACAGCATAGACTTTTCCAAGTCCATGCACTACAACCCTTTGTCGTATATCCGCAACGAGGCCGACATCCTGAAATTCGTGAACGCCCTGATCACCAACACCAAGGGCGAGGGCAAGGAGGGCGATCCGTTCTGGACGAAAGCGGAAACGCTTCTGTACTGCGCCCTGATTGCCTATATCATTTTTGAGGGGCCTGCCGAGGATCGGAATATGAATACGCTGGTGGACATGATCTCCGGCATGGAGGTCAAGGAGGATGACGAAAACTATAAAAACGCCGTGGATTATATGTTTGACGGCCTTGCCAAACGCAAGCCGGATTGCTTCGCCGTGAAGCAATACCGTAAATTCAAGCTAAGCAGCGGCAAGACGGCCAAAAGCATCCTCATTTCCTGCGGCGCACGTCTGGCCCCCTTTGACATTCCCCAGCTTCGGGAGATCATGTCCTATGACGAGCTGGAGCTTGACCGCATGGGAGATCGCCGGACGGCTACTTTTTTCTGCATCAGCGACACGGACAGCACCTACAATTTCCTTGTGGCGCTGGCCTTTTCGCAGATGTTCAATCTACTGTGCGAACGGGCGGACAATGTTCACGGCGGTAGGCTGCCCCATCATGTGCGGGTACTGTGGGACGAGGCGGCCAATACGGGACAGGTGCCCCAGCTTGAAAAGCTGGTGGCCGTCATCCGCTCCCGTGAGATCAGCCTGTGCCTGCTGTATCAGCAGTTGGCCCAATGCAAGGCCATCTACGACAAGAACGCGGAAACCATCCTCGGCAACATGGATAGTGTGCTGTTCCTCGGCGGACGCGAAAGCTCCACTATCAAGGAAATCTCGGAGAACTGGCTGGGAAAGGCCACCATCTCCATGCAGACCGAGGGGCGCTCCCGTGGGCAGTCCGAAAGCTACAGCCAGAACACGCAGCGGCTGGGCCGGGAGCTGATGACCCCAAGCGAGCTTGCCACCATGCCCGGAGATCGGTGCATTTTGCAGCTTCGGGGCCTGCCGCCGTTCTACTCCAAGAAGTACGATTTGAAACAGCATCCAAACTACAAATACACCGCCGAGGCCGACAAGGTGAAGAACGCTTTTGACCTCAACAGCCTTGTGACGCGGCGGATGGACAAGCTCAACCCCAACGAAACCTATACCGTTTACAAGGTGGACGTGCCGGACGAGGCGATCACAGGCGAGGACGAGGACATCCTCAACTATGACGATCTCGACGACCCGGATGCCTTTGTATAACCTCTGGTCACGGTGGCCAGAGGATCAGCTGCCGCCAGAAATGGCGGCTTTTTTCATGGCCGGGGCTTTGCCCCCCGGAGAAATGGAGGACTTATGCAGTTTTTTGCTTCTGCCGTTACTACCCTGCAAACTCTCGTCGTGGCGCTGGGCGCTGGCCTTGCCGTGTGGGGCGTGGTCAATCTGCTGGAGGGCTACGGCTCGGATAACGCAGCGGCCAATGCTCATGGTTGGTAAAGAAGCAACAATAAATTAGATATGACAGTACCCCTGC
>ENA-UOJJ01000438-UOJJ01000438.1-human-gut-metagenome-genome-assembly--contig:-CS66-NODE-438-length-71061-cov-55.865054_pt1 | contig 71061 bp, 61 predicted proteins | sample MGYA00242343_ERZ723890 | MGnify/ENA metagenome assembly ERZ723890
AGAAAGTTACTCGTGCCGGGGCACGAAACTCCCCATCCCGCGCCCGCAGGCGCAAAAAAAGAGACGGCCCTCGCCGTCTCTTTTTGTATCTCATCAGTTGTCCGTGCGGTTCCGCCACTCCAGCTCCTGCTCCAGCTCGAATTTCAGCTTCTTGTTCTCCTCCACCAGCGTGTCGTAGTGGGTGCCCTGCACGTAGTACTTCACGAACGCAAACGTGGCCTCGTTGAACTCCTCCTCCGTGTACTCCGGCAGCAGGGAGCCGTTCTTCCGGCGCAGACCGGTGACCTCGATCACCACCAGCCGGCGGTGCTCCTCGGACAGCTGAAACAGCTTCAGCTGCTCGGGAATCTCCAGCTCCAGATCGCAGCGCTCGTTGACGATCTCCAGCAGACGGCGCTGCTCCGGCTTGGCGGACACGATGACGCCGTGCTCGGCAAACAGCCGCTTCAGATAGCTGGCGGAGACCTCCTCCCGGGTAATGGTGCCCTTGCCGATGCCGGTGAGCATGGTGTTGGACAGGTTCAGGCTCACATAGACCTCACTGCCGGTCTTCGGGTATTTCATGGACGTACCTCCTGATGTTCCGTTTTATTCGCCTCGCGGGCGTGGCTTCGTTCTGCGTATACCGTACCACATTCTATAAGAAATTGCAACTATTATATGATAAAAACACGGTATTTTTCTCAAAAATACATGGTTTTCATCATCCCAAACGTACCAAACATTTTATACGCGCCTCCCAGCCGCCCCGGCAAACTTTCCCTATTCAAACGCCCCGCGATGTGATACAATGTTGCCATAGCACAGTGCGGGCAGGCACACCTGCCCGACACGATAAGGACAAGGGGGCTCTGCCATGAACATCCAGCGCGCCTATGTGGAGATCACCAACCTCTGCAACCTCCACTGCGACTTCTGCGCCGGCCACCACCGGCCGCTGATGGCCATGCGTACCGACGACTTTGCGGTGGCGGCCAAAAAGCTGCGTGCTGTCACGCAGTATATCTACCTCCACGTTATGGGCGAGCCGCTGCTCCACCCGGAGCTGGGGAAAATTTTGGATACCTGCGCCCAGCTGGACTTCCGTGTCTGCATCACCACCAACGGCACGCTCCTACCCAAAAAGTTGGATATCCTGCTTGCCTGCCCCGCCCTGCATAAGGTAGCCGTCTCTCTCCATTCCTTCGAGGGCAACCACCTGAACGTGCCCCTGGAGGACTACGTCACCGGCTGTCTCCGCAGCTGCCAGAAGCTGGCCGCCGCTGGGGTCAACTGCACCCTGCGCCTGTGGAACAGCGGCATGCCCCAGGCCCTGAACCCGGAGATCGAGCGCATCCTGGGCGAGCTCACCGGGCAGAATACCGCCCACCTCCCCGAGGATATGCTCCACAACCGCCGCCTGGCCCCCCGCATCTACATACAGAAGGACGAGCACTTCTACTGGCCCGGCGACGAGAACAACGACTGCCCCGACGACACCCAGTACTGCTACGGCCTGCGCCGCCAGCTGGGCGTGCTGTGCGACGGCACCGTGATCCCCTGCTGTCTGGACAGCGAGGGCCGGCTGGCCCTGGGCAACATTTTCCACCAGAGCCTGGACTACATTCTCAACACGCCCCGGGCCCAGCGCATCCGCCGCGGCTTTGACTGCCGTGAGCCCGCCGAGGCCCTCTGCCGCCGCTGCCACTACGCCTCCCGCTTTAATATACCTTTACCACAGAGCAACAAAAAGTAACGATCAGACAACAGCATTTGAAAATAAATGGCATACAAGAGTAACAAAAACAGCAACCAAAGCTCCCAAAAAATACCGGTCCCGCTGGCCTCTCTGCCGGCAGTCCTGCTGCCCTGGTACGACCGGGAAAAACGTTCTCTCCCTTGGCGAGATATCGTTACGCCTTATCGCACCTGGGTGTCGGAGATCATGCTCCAGCAGACGCGCGTACAGGCGGTACTGCCCTATTTTGAGCGGTTTATGGCCGCCGCGCCGGACGTGCCCGCCCTGGCGGAGTTAGCGGAGGACCGCTTGCTCTCCCTATGGCAGGGCTTGGGCTATTACAGCCGCGCCCGCAGCCTGCAGCGCTCCGCCCGCGTCATGGTGGACCAATACGGCGGCTGTCTCCCTGACACGTACAGCGACCTGATACAGCTCCCCGGCATCGGCGACTATACGGCGGGCGCGATACTCTCCATCGCCTTTAATAAAGCCGTTCCTGCCGTTGACGGCAACGTACTGCGTATCGCGGCACGGCTGACCGCCTGCGGCGATAACGTCCTTGACCCGCGGACACGCCAGCACGTCCGCGATACGCTGGCGGCCGTCATGCCCACCGACCGCCCCGGCGATTTTAACCAGGCCATGATGGACCTGGGTGCCGCAGTCTGCTTGCCAAAAAATCCCAACTGCGAAAGCTGTCCCGCCGTAAGCCTTTGTGCCGCAAAGGCTGCGGGGCTTCAGTCCCGGCTGCCGGTACGGGAAAAAAATACCGCCAAGCCGGAAAAGGACCTGACGGTCTTTCTGCTGACCACCCCCGATGGCCGCACAGCCCTGCGCCGCCGCCCGGAAACGGGCCTGCTCTCCGGCCTGTGGGAGTTTCCCAACACCGCGGGTGAATTGACGGAAACCCTTGCGGCACAACAGCTTCTGGACTGGGGACTCACGCCGCTTTCCTGGGAGAAGCGCTTTTCGGACAGGCATATCTTTACCCATCTCCGCTGGAATATGACGGTATTTCGCTTAACCGTCGCTGGCGACGGCCCTCCGGACTGGGTCTGGGCATCTGATGACCGGGATCTCTACCCCATGCCCACCGCCTTCAAAAAGTTGGAAAATAAATAAAATCGTATGCAAATAAAGGAGAAACAGGGATGGCACAGTTGTATTTTAAGTTCGGCGCCATGGGCTCCAGCAAGACGGCCAACGCGCTGATGGCACGGTTCAACTACGAGGAGCGCGGCCAGGAGACGCTGCTGGTAAAGCCCCGTCTGGACACCCGCGACGGCGACCACATGGTCTATTCCCGCATCGGCCTGAAGCACCCCTGCATCTACTTTGATGAGATGCGCGAAATGTCGGAAACCGAACTGCAGACCTATGCCTGTATTATCATCGACGAAGCCCAGTTTCTGACAAAAGATGAGGTCTATTACCTCGTCCACCTCGTCGATGACTGCAGCATCCCCGTCATCTGTTACGGTCTCCGCGCCGACTTCAAGGGCGACTTGTTCCCGGGCAGCTACCACCTGCTGGTGCTGGCGGACAAGCTGGAGGAGGTCAAAACTATCTGCTGGTGCGGCAAAAAAGCGGCCTTTAACGCCCGTTTCGACGAAAACGGCCATGTGGTAAAGGAGGGCGCACAGGTGGTGCTGGGTGCCAACGACAAGTATATCGGCCTGTGCCGCCGCCACTGGATGGCCGGCGACCTGGGCCCGGATTTTGACATCCACAAGGTATGATCTGCACCTTATGTCCCCGTAACTGCGGGGCAGAGCGCACTGCGGAGCACGGCAGCGGATTCTGCGGTATGCCCGCCGGACTGCGGGTGGCACGGGCCATGCTGCACCAGTGGGAGGAGCCGCCCATCTCCGGCACAAATGGCGCAGGAACGGTGTTTTTCTCCGGCTGTACCCTGCGGTGCTGCTACTGTCAGAATGGCAGCATTTCCGCCGGTGGTCAGGGAAAGGATATCTCCACGGCGCGGCTGCGGGAGATATTCGACGAGCTGATTTCCCGGGGCGCACACAACATCGAGCTGGTGACGCCCACTCATTTCCTGCCGTGGATACTGCCGGCCCTGGAGCCAAAGCTTCCGGTACCGGTGGTGTACAACTGCGGTGGGTATGAAAAGGTCGATACGCTGCGGCAGCTGGAAGGAAAGGTAGACATATATCTACCGGACCTGAAATATGCCGACGGCGCGCTGGCTAAGGCACTCTCCGGGGCGGAGGACTACTTTCCCACGGCCTGCGAAGCCATACGGGAGATGTTTCGTCAGGTGGGACGGCCGGTGTACGACGAGAACGGACTGATGAAACAGGGTGTGATCCTGCGGCACCTGGTACTGCCGGGGTATCTGAACAACACCCGGCAAGTGCTGGACTGGATCGCGGAGACCTTCGCGCCCGGTGACGTGGTGGTATCGCTGATGAGCCAGTATACGCCGCCGGCTGGCATGACGGGCCGGCTGGCGCGGCGGGTGACGGCGGCGGAGTACCGGGCGGCAGTGACCTATATGCGGAACTGCGGCATTGAGGACGGCTTCGTGCAGGAACGGACCTCCGCCGAGGAGGCCTACACGCCGGCTTTTGACGGAACAGGCGTATAAACGCAAAAAAAGAAAGCCCAAAAGGGCTTTCTTTTTTTGCTGTTATCGGGCCTGGGCACGGTCATAGGAGACCACCACGCGGCGGTTGGGCTCAGTACCCACGGAGTAGGTGGTGACACCGGGGACATCCTGCAGGGCGGCGTGGATCACATGGCGCTCGTAGGCATTCATGGGCTCCAGGGTCACGCTACGGCGGTACTTCTGTACCTTGGACGCCACCTTGCGGGCCAGGCTCTCCAGACTCTGCTCACGGCGGGCACGGTAGTTCTCGGCATCCATCTGGACGCGAACACGCTTGCTGTCGCTGCCGGTGTTGATGGCATAATTGGTCAGCTGCTGGATGGCATCCAGCGTCTCGCCGCGATGGCCGATCAGCTGGCCCAGACGCTCGCCCACCAGAATGACCTTGTAGCGGCCCTTCTCCACCTCGTAGACCTTGACCTCGGCGGCGCTGTCCATGTGCTGGAGCAGGCCGGAGACGAAGGCGATGATACGCTTGGCATTATCGTCATCACACTCGGGCAGATCGATGGCCGGGGCCACAGGGGCGGGACGCTCCTTCTTCTCGGGACGGGGACGGTCGCTGCGGTCGGGACGGCTCTGACGGTCCTGACGGGGCTTGTCAGCCTTTGGCGCCGCCGGTTTAGCGGGGACGGCGGGCTTGGGCTCCGCTTTGGGGGCGGCAGGGGTCTCGGGGATGATCTTCACCTCGGCGGGGGCGGCAACGTCCGCTTCATCAGGGCCATAGGTGATACGGATACGGGCGGGGGTGGCGCCGATGCCCAGGAAGCCTGTCTTGGCACGCTCCAGAATGGAGACAGACACGTCATCGCGGTCCATGCCCAGCTGCTCAAGGCCTTTACGCAGCGCCTCGTCCTCAGTCTTGCCCGTTACGTCGATATAACTCATAGACAAAACTCCTTATTCGTCGTAGTGTTCCTCGCGGTAGGCGCGGCCCCGTGCGTAGGGACGATTGCCCACCTTACCGGCTTCCGTGGTGCTCTCGCCGGTCTTTTTCTTTTTGGGTTGGGGCTGGGGCTTCTTGCCTCCCTTGGACTGGGCCTGCTGCTCCAGCTGACGGTTATAATTCTCGCGGGCAGCCTGCATTTTAGCGTAGCGGGCCTCGCGCTTCTGGCGCTCCTTGTCGGTCTCCTCGCGGTCCAGCACCTTAGAGAAGTGCTTGTTCAGCACCTGCTCCTGAATGCAGGAGAACGCAGCGTTGGCGATCCAGTAGACGCACAGGGCGGCGGGGAGGATGTAGCCCATCCACACCGTCATCAGGGGCATCATATAGAGCATCGCCTTGGAGGAGCCGTTCATATTGCTGTTGCCGTTGGTCTTCATGGAGATGCGGGTCATCAGGAACTGCAGCGCGGCGGAGATCAACGGCATGAGCATGATACCGATGACGGGCCAGCCGCCGGAGGGGAACTGGCTGAACAGATCCTTGGGCACGGCGGACAGGTCCATGCTGAGGAAGGTGTAGTTCAGGTCGATAAGACCATCGAATTTGCCCTCGAAGCTGGACCAGTTATCGTGGATGAACTTGGCCAGATAGATCTGGTCATAAGCAGAGGCCTGACCACTGGCGCCGGACACATATCCCAGGGACACCGCCAGCTCGGTGATCTTGGCGATGACCTCATTAGACAGGGACATGAAGTAGCGCAGAGGTGTGCGGATGATGTAGTACAGGGCGATCAGGATGGGGAAGGGCAGGAAGAACCACAGGCACCCGGACATGGGGTTGACGCCCTCGCGGGCATAGAGGTCCGCGATCTCCTGCTGCTGCTTTTCTTTGTTATTGGCGTATTTCTTCTGGATCTCCTGCACCTTGCTGTTCATGCGGCCCATGCGGAGCATACTCTTCTTGCTCTTGAGCTGGAAGGGAAGCAGCACCAGCTTGACGGTCAGGGTGAAGAGGATCAGAGCGACGCCGTAAGAGCCCGTCCAGGTATAGAACAGGCGGGTGAGCCACGCGAACGGCACACAGATGTAGTAGCCGAGTTGTGCAAACATAGGCTTTTATTCCTCCGTAGTTTTTTGAGGGGGGTTGGTTCAGGGCACCGGATCATACCAGCCGCCCTTGTGATGGTGGAAGGGATGGCACCGCATAAGACGCTTGAAGGCCAGCCAGCCGCCCTTGGCCGCACCGTATTTCTCGACCGCCTCAAGGGCGTACTGCGAGCAGGTGGGGATATAGCGGCAGCGGGGCGGGAACAGGGGCGAGACGGCCCGGCGATAAAAGCGGATGGCGGAGAGAAGAAGTCTTTTCATACGTCCTCCCGCAGCAATCCCAGCTCTGCAAGGCAGCGGAGGTATTGCTTTTCCAGCTTGTGATAGGGCAGCTCGGCGGCACGGACACGGCCCACCATGATAATATCCCAGCCGGGGAGCATATCGGCCCTGTGCAGGCGATAGAGCTCACGAAACCGGCGGCGGACACGGTTGCGGACCACGGCGTGGCCCAGCTTGGTGGAGACGGTGACGCCCAGGCGGGTCATGCCCTGTCTATTCTTCAGGCAGTAGACCACCACGCCGCCGGAGACGGCAGACCGGCCCCTGCGGTAAATGCGGCGGAAGTCGCTGTTTTGCTTCACCGTTACTCTTGCGTCCATAGTTCCCTCGCTATACTGGTTTTGCCTCGCCAGATACACCGATAGGGACGGGGATCTCGATCCTCCGTCCCTCAGGGCTTATCTGTATGTGCGATGCACCTTCCGTGACCTCAATGGGTCAGACGGGCACGACCCTTGGCACGACGACGGGCCAGAACCTTGCGGCCGTTGCGGGTGGCCATTCTCTTGCGGAAGCCGTGCTCCTTGGAGCGCTGACGCTTCTTGGGCTGATAGGTACGGAACATTGCATGACACCTCCATTTTTAAGATTATCCGGCGGGACAACAAGGCCCCGCGCTTACTCGACAGCGGTGAGATATTCACCGCCGCAGTAAACATTTCCACGCCTGTTGCACATCTGCGTGCAACCACGCGGAGTATATTATACAGATACAGAGGGGCACTGTCAACAAAAATTTACCCACAAGCGCCCGTTTTTGCGGGAAAAACAGGAAAAAAGCCGGCAGTTTATATTTAGAATAGGTGTAGACTTCCGGCGTGTTTTCTGCTATAATGTGGTGGGATATTTTGCGGCGGTATACCCCCCGCCATTTTACTGCGGAGGAAAACAGACAGCCTCCGCCGAAAGGGGAGCTTTTGCTTGAATTCCATGAAAGACCTGTGGGACAGCGTGCTCAAGCGGCTGAGCCATGAGCTGTCCGAGACCACCATCAACACCTGGTTCGACGAGGTAACGGTGGTGACAATGGAGGACTCGGCCTTCGTTCTCCATTGCAGCAATACCTTTAAAAAAAGCACCATCGAGGCCCGGTTTCTGCCACACATCAAGGCGGCACTGCGGGACCTGTTCTCCACGGACCTGGAGGTAAAAATTCTGGACGATCAGCAGCTGGCGGCTTATCACGGCGTGGCGCCGGACAGGCCAGGCGATCTGTCAGAGTCAGAGGCCTTCACCTTTGAGACGTATGTGGTGGGACCCCAGAACAAGCTGGCCTTTGCCGCCGCCAAGGCGGTGACCGAGAAGCCCGGAGAGAACTACAATCCGCTGTTTATCTACGGTGACAGCGGACTGGGCAAGACGCACCTGCTGTACGCTATCGCCAACGCCCTGCGGAAAAAGCGGCCGGAGGCACGGATCGTCTACGTGAAGGGCGACGACTTCACCAATGAGCTGATCGCCTCCATCCGGGAGAACCGCAACGCGGAGTTCCGGGAAAAGTACCGGCAGACGGATATCCTGCTGATGGACGATATCCAATTCATCGCCGGCAAGATACAGACCCAGGAGGAGTTCTTCCATACCTTCAACACCCTGTACGAGTCCGGCCGGCAGATCGTGCTGACGTCAGACCGGCCTCCCAAGGAGATCACTCAGCTGGAGGACCGGCTGCGGACCCGGTTCGAGTGGGGCCTGATGGTGGATGTGGCGCCGCCGGACTTTGAAACACGGTTCGCCATCGTGCAGAATAAGGCAGCCATGCTGGGCGTGAAGCTGCCCAATGAGGTGACGGACTACATCGCGGAGAACATCACCTCCAACGTGCGGCAGATCGAGGGCACGCTGAATAAGATACTGGCCTATCGGGATCTGCTGGACGACCAGGTCAACGAAGAGACCGTCAGCCGGGCCATCCGTGATATGCTGAAGAAGAGCAACGACTTTGCCCCCACCCCCAGCATCATCGTGGGATACATATGCAGCTACTTCCATGTGGACGAGGAGACGCTGCGGGGACAGAGCCGCAGCCGCGATGTGGTGGCCGCGCGGCAGATCGCCATGTATCTCATCCGCCGTATGACCTCCATGAGCCTGAACGACATCGGCAAGGAGTTCGGCGACAGGGACCACTCCACTATTCTGCACTCTCTGGACAAAGTGGAGAGCACGATGCGCTCCGACCCCGCCTTTGCCGAAAAGGTGAAGGAGATCACCACCAACATCAACAGCAAAAAGTGAAAAACGCGGGTGCTGGGGGAGAGGGAACGAAAGGGCAAGGTTTTCCCCATTTCCTGTGTAATCCACGTGGAAAATCTGTGTAACATCCGCATCACACATGAAGCTGTGGGAAACCCGGCGTATTTTCCATAACGGTATGTCTATAAAAAAGCCGATAACAGCGCGGGATAAACATGGATGTCCACATAAAATTTCCCTACTAATAAGACTACTGAAATAAAAGATTAGTTTATGATTTGATTTAGAAAAACAGAACCGCTTTTTTGCATAGGGCTGATCTTTCAGACAGCGCAGGCGGCAATGACTTTCGGAAAGCGAGGAACGACGGATATGGTGAAATTTTCCTGTGAAAAGGCACTGGTACAACAGGCGGTGGCCGCGGTGTCCCGGGCGGTGGCGGCTAAAAGCTCCATCCCGGCGCTGGAGGGTATCCTGCTGGAGTGCGGCGATGGACTGCGGATGTCCGGCTATAATATGCAGACCGGCATACGCACCACGGTAGAGGCCGCAGTGTCCGAGGCAGGGCACATCGTGCTGAACGCCAGACTGTTCGGCGAGATGATCCGCCGCCTGCCGGATGATATGGTGACCTTTGAGGCAGACGACAAGCTCAACGTGAAGCTGAACTGCGGCGATGCCAGCTTCGAGCTTCCCGGCCTCAGCGCCGACGACTATCCGGAGCTGCCGGAGGTGGACGACCAGTTCTCCGTCACACTGGAGCAGCGGACGCTGAAGGCTATGATCAACCAGACCAGCTTTGCTGTTTCCGTCAATGAGGCCCGTCCCATCCACACCGGCGCCCTGTTTGAGATCAGCGACAAGGGACTGACCATGGTGGCGGTGGACGGCTTCCGTCTGGCACTGCGCCGCGAGCCGCTGGAGCACATCGACGGCGGGGCCTTTAAGTTCGTGGCCCCGGGCGCCGCCCTGAACGAAGTGGAGAAAATATGCGCCGACACCGACGACATGGTGACGGTGACCCAGGGCAAGCGCCATCTGATGTTCGAGGCCGGGGCTACCCAGCTGATATGCCGCCGGTTGGAGGGTGAATTCCTGGACTACAAGAATGCCATACCTACCACCAACCCCATCTGCATCGAGGTGGACAACAAGACGATGATCGAAAGCCTGGACCGCGTCAGCGTGGTCATCAGCGAGAAGCTGAAAAGTCCGGTACGATGCCTGTTCAGCCAGGACCGGGTGTATATGTCCGCCCGGACCGGAAACGGCGAAGCCCGGGATATCTGCCCCGTCCGCGGCGACGGACAGGAGCTGGAGATCGGCTTCAACAACCGCTATCTCATGGACGCCCTGCGCTATGCCCCGGCGGACACGGTGAAAATGCAGCTGAACACCGGTATTTCGCCCTGTATTATCACGCCTGTAGATGACAGTGACAACTTTCTTTATATGGTGCTGCCGGTGCGCCTGAAGGCGCAATAAAGGCACATCTCTTGTGCCCTGCCACCGTTACACCTCCTCGACATACACCCGGTACGCCGTCGTTGGTTTGCCATCGGCAGAACGCAGGAGCTGCACCTTTATCGAACTGTGTGCGCGCTTTTTATTGAAGAAAAAAACGGCATATGATATCTATGAACGAGGTTCATTATTATGGAGACTATCACCATCACAACGGAATATATCAAATTGCAGGATCTGCTGAAGTTTGCCGCGGCGGTAGAGACCGGCGGCGAGGCCAAGCTCGTCATCCAGGAGGGTGACGTGACGGTCAATGGCGAGGTGTGCACCATGCGGGGCAAGAAGATCCGGCCCGGCGATGTGGTGTCCTTCAATGGGCAGATGCTGACGGTGACGTATGAGAGTTGACGCCCTGCACCTGCAGGGCTGGCGGAACTACGGCACGCAGGCGCTGACGTTCGACCCCAGCTGCAACGTTATTTACGGAGAGAACGCCCAAGGAAAAACAAATCTGCTGGAGGCCATCGTATATCTTAGCTGTGGAAAAAGTCCCCGCGCCCACGGAGACAAGGAGCTGATCGGCTTTGATATGCAGGAGGCCGCGCTGTTGGGAAATATCTTTTCCCGGCAGCGGGAATTTGTGACGGACATACGCCTCTCCCGCGGAAAGCGGCGGAAAATGACCGTTAACGGTGTGCCCGCCAAAAACAGCGCCGCCCTGTCCGACGTGCTGCATACGGTGTTTTTTGCGCCGGAGGATCTGTTTTTGATCCGGGCCGGTGCGGCGGAACGGCGGCGGTTCATGGACCTGTCGCTGTGCCAGCTGCGGCCGCGGTACGCCGAGGCGCTGAGCCAGTACAGCCGGCTGTATGAGCACAAGACCCGCATCCTGCGGGACAGCGAGGACAAGCCAGAGCTTTTGGACCTGCTGCCGGAATTCAACGAAGGCCTGTGCCGCAGCGGCGCAGTGCTGGTAGGCTATCGGGCGCGGTTCTGTGCGGCGCTGGCGGAATATGCCCGACAGGCACACTATGAGTGCAGCGGCGAGAGGGAGGAACTGACCCTGACGTACCAGACCGTCAGGACCGTCGCCGACCCGCTGGGCAGTCAGGCAGATATCTACGCGGCGCTGGCGGCACATATGGAGAGCCATCAGGCGGCGGAGCGTGCGTCGAAGCTGTGTCTCTCCGGCGCCCACAAGGACGATATCGAGGTGCTGGTCAACGGGCGCAGCGCGCGGCAGTTCTGCTCGCAGGGGCAGGTACGGACGGCGGCACTGAGCCTGAAGCTGGCGGAGCGCGAGATACACAAAAACGCCATGGGGGAGTATCCGGTAATGCTGCTGGACGATGTGCTCAGCGAGTTGGATCCCCGGCGGCAGGAATACGTACTGAATCGCATCAGCGGCGGACAGGTGTTTATCACCTGCTGCGAAAACGACCGGCTGGACACGCTGCTCAGCGGCAGGGTGTTCCATGTGCGGGGCGGGGAGGTACTGTGATGGCGTATCTGCACATTGGTATGAACGTGATGGTGGAGGACCGGCGGGTCATCGGTATCTTTGACCTGGACAACACCTCTACCTCAAAAAAAACGAGAGAGTTTTTACAGGGAGCTGAGCAGGAGGGCGTGGTACAGAGTGCCTGCGAGGACATACCGCGGTCCTTCGTGGTGTGTGACCATCCCTATCACCGGCAGATCGTGTATCTGTCGCAGATCAATTCCCGGACGCTGGGCAAGCGGGTCCAAGGAAAAGGAGAGTAGTACATGGCAGAACTGGAAAAGACCGTGGTGGATACGGAATATAACGCATCAGAAATACAGGTACTGGAGGGGCTGGAGGCTGTGCGGAAGCGGCCGGGCATGTATATCGGTTCTACCAGCGCCAGCGGTCTGCACCACCTGGTATATGAGATCGTGGACAACGCCATCGACGAGGCGCTGGCCGGCTACTGCACGGACATTACCGTGACCATCAACGAGGGTGACACCATCACCGTCACCGATAACGGCCGTGGTATTCCCGTGGATATTCAGGCCCAGACGGGCCGGCCCGCCCTGGAGGTGGTGTTCACCGTGCTGCACGCCGGCGGCAAGTTCGGCGGCGGAGGCTATAAGGTCTCCGGCGGCCTGCACGGCGTGGGCGCGTCCGTGGTGAACGCTCTGAGCGAGTGGCTGACGGTGCAGGTACACAAGGACGGCAAAATCTATGAGATGAAATTCTCCCGGGGCAATATCACCCAGGAGATGAAGGTCATCGGCGAGACGGACCATACCGGCACCACCGTGACCTTTAAGCCGGACCCGGAGATGTTCGACACGTTGGAGTATGACTACGAGACGCTGCACACCCGTATGCGGGAGCAGGCGTTCCTGAACGCCGGTCTGCGGATCACTATCAGCGACGCCCGGCCGGGCAGAGAGAAGTCCGAGGCCATGTGCTATGAGGGCGGCATCCGGGAGTTCGTTACCTACATCAACCGGAACAAGACCCCGCTCCACGAGGAGGTCATCTATCTCTCCGGCGCCAAGGGCGACAGCACGGCGGAGATCGCCATCCAGTATAACGATGGCTACAACGAGACGCTGGTGTCCTTCGCCAACGATATCCATACGCCGGAAGGCGGCATGCACGAGACGGGCTTCAAGGCGGCCCTGACCCGCGTACTGAATGCCTACGGCCTGAAATACAACATGATAAAGGAAGGCGACAAGGTGTCCGGCGAGGACGTGCGCGAGGGTATCACCGCCGTGATCTCCGTGAAGCTGACGGAGGCGCAGTTCGAGGGACAGACCAAGGCCAAGCTGGGCAACGCCCACATCCGCACGCTGGTGGACAGCATCGTCAACGACCAGCTGGCGGTGTATCTGGAGGAGCATCCGGTGGTGGCGCGCACCATTCTGGACAAGGCCATGACCGCCAACCGCGCCCGGGAGGCGGCACGCAAGGCGCGGGAGTCCATCCGCCGCAAGACGGTGCTGGGCGGCGCGGCCATGCCGGATAAGCTCCGGGACTGCAACGAGAATAACCCCGAGCTGACGGAGCTGTACATTGTGGAGGGCGACTCCGCAGGCGGCTCCGCCACGGCGGGGCGCGACAGCCGGTTCCAGGCCATCCTGCCCCTGTGGGGCAAGATGCTCAACGTGGAGAAGGCGCGGGTGGACAAGGTCTACGGCAACGACAAGCTGCAGCCCGTCATTATCGCGCTGGGCGCAGGTATCGGTGAGGAGTTCGACGAGAACAAGCTGCGGTACCACAAGGTCATTATTATGGCGGATGCCGATGTGGACGGCGCCCATATCCGCACCCTGCTGCTGACCTTCTTCTTCCGGTATATGCGGCCCCTCATTGAGGAGGGCTATGTCTACTCCGCCGTGCCGCCGCTCTATAAGCTGACCCGGGGCAAGACCTCCCGGGTGGCCTACTCCGACGAGGAGCGGGATCGTATCTCCGCGGAGATGCGCGGCGGCAATCCCAACGTGACCATCAACATCAGCCGGTTCAAGGGTCTGGGCGAGATGGACGCCCACGAGCTGTGGGAGACCACCATGGATCCCACCACCCGTACCCTGCGGCGCATCACGCTGGATGACGCGGTGAAGGCCGACGCCACGTTCACCGTCCTCATGGGCGAGAAGGTGGAGCCGCGTAAGGAATTTATCGAGCGCAAAGCACAGTACGCTGTGAATCTGGATTATTAAGGAGGGCTGGAATCTATGAGCAAAAAGCCCCAATACGACCCTGCGGAGATCCGCTTCCCCGACCAGCATATCGTGGAGTCCCCGCTGGTCCCGGAGATGGAGAAGTCCTATATCGAATATGCCATGTCCGTTATCGTAGGCCGCGCCCTGCCCGACGTGCGCGACGGCCTGAAGCCCGTACACCGGCGTATTCTCTACGCCATGTACGAGGACAACCTGACCTCTGACAAGCCCTTTAAGAAGTCCGCCACCTGCGTGGGCGACGTGCTGGGCCGGTATCACCCCCACGGCGACGCCTCCGTGTACGACGCGCTGGTGCGTCTGGCGCAGGATTTCTCCATGCGCTACATGCTGGTGGACGGCCACGGCAACTTCGGATCCGTGGATGGCGACCCCCCGGCCGCCTACCGATACACCGAAGCCCGCCTCAGCAAGATCTCCAACGAGATGCTGCGGGACATCGAAAAGGACACGGTGGACTGGGATCCCAACTTCGACGAGAGCCGGAAGGAGCCGCGGGTACTCCCCTGCCGCTTCCCCAACCTGCTGGTGAACGGCTCCAGCGGTATCGCCGTGGGCATGGCCACCAACATCCCGCCCCATAACCTGCGGGAGGTCATCGGCGCGTGCATCTGCGTGCTGGACGACCCGGACGCCACCCTCGGCGACCTGATGGAGCACGTCAAGGGCCCCGACTTCCCCACGAAGGGCATCATCATGGGACGCAGCGGCATCCGCGCCGCCTACGCCACGGGCCGGGGCAGGCTCATGGTCCGTGCCCGGCATGAGTTTGAGGAGTTCAACAACGGCCGCACCCGTATCATCATCACGGAGCTGCCCTATCAGGTGAACAAGCGGATGCTCATCAAGGCCATTGCCGACCAGGTAGAGGACAAGCGGCTGGAGGGGATCTCCGACATCCGGGACGAGTCCGACCGCAACGGTATGCGTATCGTGATCGAGCTCAAGCGCGATGCCAACGCACAGGTGGTGCTCAACCGCCTGTTCGCCCAGACCCAGCTCCAGACCACCTTTGCCATCAATATGCTGGCGCTTGTGGAAAACCAGCGGCAGCCGAAAATACTGTCCCTGCGGCACATCATCGACGAGTACCTGAAATTCCAGGAGGAGATCATCATCCGCCGGACCCGCTTCGACCTGAAAAAGGCCCAGGAGCGCGCCCACCTGCTGGAGGGTCTGCTGATCGCCCAGGACAACATCGACGAGGTCATCAAGATCATCCGCAGCAGCTACGACAACGCCAAGGAGAACCTGATGCAGCGCTTCGGGCTGGACGACGTGCAGGCCCAGGCCATTCTGGATATGCGCCTGAAGGCGCTGCAGGGTCTTGACCGGGAGAAGCTCCAGACCGAGTACAAGGAGCTGGAGGAGAAGATCGCCTACTTCCTGCGTATCCTCAGTGACGAGGGATTGGTGAAGTCCATCCTCAAGGAGGAGCTGACCGCCATTGCCGACAAGTTCGGCGACGACCGCAAGACCGAGATCCAGGACGTGGAGGACGAGCTGGACATCGAGGACCTGATCGAGGAGGAGCAGTGCGTCTTCACCCTGACGGAGAACGGCTACATCAAGCGCACGCCGGTCAGCGAATACGCCGCTCAGAGTAAGGGCGGCATGGGCAAGAAGGGCATCACCACCCGTGAGGAGGACACGGTGGTGGACGTGTTCACCGCGTCTACCCACGACTATATCCTGTTCTTTACCGACACCGGCAAGGTCTACCGCAAGAAGGGCTATCAGATTCCCGAGAGCGGCAAGGCCGCCAAGGGTGTGAATATCGTCAACATCCTGCAGGTGGAGACGGGCGAGCGCGTACAGGCCATGCTCCACTTCCGCGAGACGGGAGACGAGGAGCTGTACCTGTTCATGACCACCCGGAACGGCACGGTGAAGCGTCTGGAGGTCAGCGCCCTGAAGAACCTGCGGAACAACGGCATCCGCGCCCTGACGCTGGACGAGGGCGACCAGCTAATCTCCGTGACGGAGACGCGGGGGCATGACCGTATGCTTATCGCCACCCACGACGGACAGGCGGTGTGCTTCGACGAGACGGATGTGCGCGCCATGGGACGTACCGCCGTGGGCGTCCGGGGCATCCGTCTGCGGGAGGGCGACTATGTCATTGGCGCCGCCCGCGCCGACGCGGACAAGACCGTGCTGTCCATCACCGAGAACGGCTACGGCAAGCGGACGCCTATTGAGGAGTACCGCATTACCAACCGCGGCGGCATGGGTATCCGCAACTATATGGTCACGGACAAGACCGGCCCGGTGGTGGGCATGAAGGTGGTGGATGGCACGGAGGACCTGCTGCTGGTAACGGCGGCGGGCATCCTGATCCGCACACCTGTGGAAAATATCCGCGTGGCGGGACGTGCCACCCAGGGCGTCATCGTCATGCGCTTCAAGGAGGAGGGCGACCGGGTCATCTCTCTGGCCCTGGCCGATCCTGAGGAGAAGGAGCAGTCCGCGCCGGAGGAGGCCCCGCTGTGAACGGCTCCGGGCTGGACATCATCGCGCGGATAGAGACGCCCTTTGCGGAGAAGTTCGGCGTGCCGCGGCAGAGCGGCATCGCCGACTGCCCCGGACGCATCGTGTTCGAAAAGCCCTTCCGGGACGCGGATGCGGTGCGGGGCCTGGAGGGCTTTTCACACATCTGGCTCATCTGGCAGTTTGACCGGGCGCAGCGGCAGAGCTGGTCGCCCACGGTGCGTCCGCCCCGGCTGGGCGGCAACGAGCGCGTGGGCGTGTTCGCCACACGTTCGCCCTTCCGACCTAACAGCCTCGGGCTCTCCGCCGTGGAGCTGGAGCGTGTGGCCCTGGACGAGCCGGAGGGTCCGGTGCTGTATGTCCGCGGCGCGGATATGGTCAGCGGAACGCCCATCGTAGACATCAAACCCTATCTGGCCTACGCGGACAGCTATCCCGACGCCGCCGGCGGCTTTACCGGCGGCGATGCCGGCGCGGTGCTGACGGTGGACTTTCCCCCGGAGCTGCTGGCGCAGTTTGACAGCGGACAGCGCCACGGGCTGCTGAGCGCCCTGGCCGCCGACCCGCGGCCCCGGTATCAGGACGACCCCGACCGCATGTACGGCATGGCTTACGCAGGAAAGAACGTGCGTTTTACCGTGCAGGACGGGACCGTGCGCGTCGTTGGGGTGGAGTGAAGGAAGGATATATGAGAACCGTTACGATCTACACCGACGGAGCTTGCTCCGGCAATCCCGGCCCGGGCGGCTGGGGGGCGATACTCAGCTATAAGGGTGCGGAGAAGGCGCTCTCCGGCGGCGCGGCCCAGACCACCAACAACCGCATGGAGCTGACTGCCGTCATCGAGGCGCTGCGGCTTTTGAAGGAGCCGTGCGTGGTGGAGCTGTACAGCGACAGCAAGTACGTCATCGACGCGCTGAAAAAGGGCTGGGCCAGAAGCTGGCAGCAGCGGGGCTGGGTGAAGAGCGACAAAAAGCCGGCGCTGAACCCGGACCTGTGGGAGCAGCTGCTGGCGCTGACCGATATTCACGAGGTGCGCTGCCACTGGGTGAAGGGCCACGCGGAGAACGAAAAAAACAACCGCTGCGACCAGATGGCTGTGGCCGAGAGCAGAAAGTTTCAGTGAAATGTGCTGTCTGCTGTGGAAAAAACGCGGCGTAAAAGGCAGAATTCACAAATTGTTCATGGCCGCTTCAAGATTCGGCCAAAATTAGAGGGTATTATAGCATCATCCAAAGGAACAACACTTCCTGATGTGATTTTCTCTCTCTCCTAACACAAACACACGGAAACACCCCGGCCATTGGGCCGGGGTGTTTCTGCTTTTTTTTGCTTTCGGCAACGTATGTTTGCTTGCTTTTTGGTTTACGCAGCGTTTACCTGGTTGTCCTCTGCATGTGCTGCTTATGTGCTCTTTTTTATACTTTTGAGTCAGTCATGGTGTGCCTTTGTGTTCCCGAAGGATCCAAAGCCCTGTATTCTCAAAAGACGGAGAGAAAAAAGACGCACAAAAGGAAACGGGGCTCAGTTATAATAATCGGTCTCGTCGGTCAGCGCCATGGGCAGGCCGTTGTGGTAGACCGGCAGGGTCTGGAATTTGAAGCGGCTGGCACGATGCAGGGCGTCGATGCGCTCCTTGATGGCCGGGTCCACCACGCCGCGGCGGACGTACTCGTTCACCGCGCGGTAGGGGAAGCCCAGATTGTCCTCGTCGGTCAGGCCGGTGAGGCCGTCGGACGGCGGCTTGATGAGGAACTTCTCCGGCAGGCCAAGCTGACGGCCCAGGGCGACGACCTCCTCGGTGGTGTACATCCCCAGGGGGGAGAAGGCGCCGGCGCTGTCGCCGTAGATGGTGCAGTAGCCTACCCAGTCCTCGCTGAGGTTGCTGGTGTTGATGACGATGCCGCCCTCTACGGACTGGGCCACGGCGTACAGGGTGGCCATGCGGACGCGGCTGGGCAGATTGACCTTCGTCTGGCGGCTGGGGGTCAGGTCCGCCTTCTCCATCTCGTTCAGCACGCCCTGAACAGCGTCGTGGATGTTGATGGTGGTGTGGGGCAGGTCCAGGTGCTCCACCAGTGCCTGGGAGTAGTCGATGTCCGGCTGGACGCCGTCGGGCATGAGGACGCCGAGGACGTTTTCGCGGCCATAGGCGGCCACGGCCAGGGCGGCCACGGTGGAGCTGTCCTTGCCGCCGGAGATGCCGATGACGGCGGTCTTGCCGTGGCAGGCATTCATCTGCTCGGCCATCCACTCCAGCAGGCCGGCCAGCTGTATCTGGGGGTTGAATTCCATGTGCGATACCTCCCGTTCCGAAGTTTTGATGCCCTATTGTACCGCGTCGGGGAGGATTTTGCAAGGGCTATCCCAGCAGGGCCGCTGCATCCTCCGGCGTCAGGCCGGGCTGGAGTGCCAGGGTGACGCCATAGCCGATGAGCCGGCCCAGCTCACGGACGCGGCGGTCGATGTCCTGGGGCGTGACAAACAACCCGGAGGGCGGGGCGTCCTCGTCGCCGCAGAGGGCCGCGCCGTCGATGACCGTGGGGACGCCCAGGGCGATGACCGGCACGCCAAGCGTCCGGGAGTTGACCGCCTTGCGGTGATTGCCTACGCCGCTGCCGGGGATCAGGCCCGTGTCCCCCAGCTGCACGGTGGCACACAGCCGGTGACGGCTGCGGGCGGCCAGCGCGTCGATGGCGATGACCACCGAGGGGTGCAGGCGGTCCGCCGCGCCGCGGATCAGCTCCAGCGTCTCCACCCCCGTGCGGGCCAGCACGCCGGTGGCCAGGGCCGCCACCGGCGTCAGCGCGCCGAACTGCCGGGGCATGGAACGGACCATGTGCCGCGTGACCAGCAGGTGCTCCAGCGCCGCCGCCCCCACGGCGTCGGGGGTCATGGCATCGTTGCCCAGGCCCACCACCAGGGCGGGGCCGTCCGATGGCGGCGGCAGCAGGGCGCGGAGCTCGCGGCACAGGCAGAGGGCGGCCCGGCCGGTCAGCGCCTCCTGACGGGACAGGGCGGGGCGCAGGTCGATGGTGATATAGCGGCCCTCGGGCTTGCCGATGGCCCGGGCGCCCGCCGGGGTATGGACGTGGATGCGGGTGACGGGACAGCCGCACAGCAGGCATTCGGACTTGGTGACGCCGGTGCCGGGGGCAAACATATCCCGGCCGGTGGGCAGCGCCTCCGCTGTTTCCACGGCCAGATCGGTACGCGAGAGGTTCATAGTAGTGGTCAACGCTCCCTTCTGAACACAAAATATTGTGGCTTTTGGGTAGCATGGCCGGTGAAATCGCTTTTATACAAAAACTGCCGCGGAAATTGCAAAAAAGTCTTGCATTTTTCAGGCAAAGATGCTAAAATATCATCCTGCGTGGAAGTGTATATTTTCGCTGCACAAAAAATTCAAGTCGGGGAGGTGTTTGGTTTGCCGAATATCAAGTCTGCTAAGAAGCGTGTTCTGGTGGCAGAGACGAGAAATGCTCGCAACAAAGCCAATAAGTCCGCACTGAAGACTGCTATCAAGAAGTTCGAGGCTGCTGCCGTTGAAGGCAATCGCACCGAGGCCGAGGGCACTTACAAGGTGGCGGTCAAGGCGATCGACAAGGCTGCTGCAAAGGGCCTGCTGCACAAGAACAACGCGGCCCACAAGAAGAGCGCGCTGACGCTGAAGCTGAACAACATTGGCTAATGACCAAACGCAACGGACATCCGCAAGGGTGTCCGTTTTGGTTTATATGGGAAAAGGGACGGCGGCGCCGTCCCTTTTTTCATATCCCCTTATACTTGCGGCGCGTGGCCATTCCGCCGCGGATGTGCCGCTGGGAACGGTTTTCGTCCAGTATGGCCTTTACCTGTGTGTACAGCGCCCGGTCGCACAGGGCCAGACGCTCGGACAGGTCCTTGTGTACGGTGGATTTGCTGACGCCGAACTTCTTGGCGGCGGCGCGGACGGTGGTCCGGTTCTCTATCATGTACAGGGCCAGCTCTTTGGCCCGCTGCTCCAGATCGTCTCGCATAACGCAACACTCCCATGCCGTTGTGCTCTATCTATATGGTGGAACGCGGGCGGATATGACAAAGGGAACGGACCGCACATCCTTAACGGACACTTAGCGGGCGGCGGGAGTATAATTTGGCATCATCCGGAGATGAAATGAGGCGAGTCTATGGATATCTGGAAGGAATTGCGGGACGAGGGCGTGGACAGCGGCCTGCTGGAGGAGGTGCAGCGCTTCCGGGAGGCCCACCCCCTGACGCCGGAGGCGCAGGAGCGCGTGCCCGTGCCGAAGTATCTCTACTACGGCAGGGAGGTATGGGAGAGCGCGGCGGCGGCGCTGCTGTGCGGCGAGCACCTGCTGCTGGCGGGGCCGAAGGCCACCGGAAAGAACGTGCTGGCGGAGGACCTGGCGGCGCTGTTCGGCCGGCCGGTGTGGGACGTGTCCATGTATGTGAACGTGGACGCGGCGGCCCTGATCGGCGCGGACACGCTGAAGGACGGGCAGGTGGTGTTCCGGGAGGGACCGGTGTGCGCCTGCGCGCGGCTGGGCGGCTTCGGCGTGCTGGACGAGGTGAACATGGCCAAGAACGAGGCGCTGGCCGTGCTGCACGCTACGCTGGACCACCGGCGCGTCATCGACGTGCCGGGGTATGAGCGCATACAGCTGGACGACGCGGCGCGGTTTATCGGCACCATGAACTACGGCTACGCCGGCACCCGTGAGCTGAACGAGGCGCTGGTGAGCCGGTTCGTGGTGGTGGATATGCCGGTGATCTCCGACGAGAATCTGCAGAAGCTGCTGCGGCGCAGCTTCCCCACCCTGAAGCGGGAGTGGGCCGAGCAGCTGACGGCGCTGTTCCGGGACCTGCGGACCAAGTGCGACAGCGGTGAGATATCCACCAAGGCGCTGGACCTGCGGGGACTGCTGGCGGCCCTGCACCTGATCGAGAAGGGGATACCCTCCGGGCAGGCGCTGGCCCTGGGCATCATCAACAAGGCCTTTGAGCCCTTCGAGCGCCAGCTGGTGGCGGACGCGGTGTGGGCGCGCCTGCCCAGGGACGCCACCCGGGACAAGCTGTTCGACTGATATGGACAGACAGGACAGAGAGACGCGCCGGGCGGAAAATCAGGTGTGGAACGGCTGGGGGGACTATGCCCGCAAGCCGGAGCTGCTGACCTTCGACCGGGCGGGGGATGCCGAGCTGTACGGCAATACGGTGCTGGGTCTGGCCTGCCGGTATTACGACTTTGACCGGTTCCGGCCGCTGCTGAACGAGTTTCACCGGTCGGCGCAGGAGGCACTGTACACGGACATATTCTTCCTGGTGCTGGAGGGGGCGGTGTTCGCCCGCGGCGCGGCGGAACGGCCGCTGCTGCCGGCGCTGCGGCGGGACTATGCCCGCCGGCTGCTGGCGCAGACGCCGGTGGCCGAGGGCATGAACGGGGACGCCGTGCGCCGGGCCTGGGCCTGCCGCGTGCTGGAACAGCCGGAGGACCCGGCCCTGTCGCCGCTGCTGGACGAGCTGGCCGCGCCGGGGGACCGCACGGAGGCGCAGCTGATCCAGCGGACGGAGCGCGTGCTGTACACCTGGTTCCGCCGCGCACGCCGGGCCGCCGACGACCGCCAGTGGGCGGCGTGGGTAGGCCGAAAGCGGGACAAAAGCGGCGGCGTGCACTTTGTGCGGCCCAACGCCCTGCGGGCGCTGTCACATGACGCGCCCGGCGGCAGCGGCGGTCTGCAGAAGCAGACGCTGTTCAGCTTTTTGCAGGGCCGGACGCCGGAGCCGATCCTGCGGCGGTATGTGGAGGACTGCTTCGGCGCGTCCATGCTGACGCCGGGGCAGCTCAGTGAGGCGGAGCGCACCCTGTGCACCGGCGTGCACAAGAACTGCCGGCTGCACTTTACCCGCGGCGAACCGGTGGGCCGCGCGCCCGCGCCGGAGGCGGCCTGGGACGCGGCCCACTTCCGGCAGCAGCGGGAGAAGAACCGGGCGTATTATCAGGAGCATCTGGTGGAAAACAAGCTGGCCATCGCACAGCTGACGCAGAAGCTGCAGAACACGCTGCTGCTGCGGGCGGAGGACGAGGGCGGTACGGGCCGCGCCGGGAGGCTGCGGCCGGAGCTGGCCTGGCGCGCCGGGGCGCTGGGGGACGAGCGGGTGTTCTCCCGCCGGTCGCCGCAGGAGCCGGGAGAGCTGTCCGTGGACCTGCTGCTGGACGGCTCGGCCTCGCAGAACCGGCAGCAGGAGAAGCTGGCCACACAGGCGTATCTTATCGCGGAGAGCCTGAGCCGGTGCCGCATCCCCGTGCGGGTGACGGCGTTCTGCTCCGTCAGCGGCTGCACGGTGCTGCGGGTGCTGCGGGACTATGACCATCCGGAGCAGAACGAGGGGGTATTCGACTATGTGGCCGCGGGGTGGAACCGGGACGGGCTGGCCCTGCGGGCCATGGGCTGGCTGCTGCGGCAGCGGCGCAGCGAGCAGTCGCTGCTGCTGGTGCTCTCGGACGCCAGCCCCAACGACGACCAGCGGATACCCAACGGCCTGGGCGGATGGGCCTACACCGGGAAGCGCGGCGTGGACGACACGGCGGCGGAGGCCGCGGCCCTGCGGCTGCGGGGCGTGCTGCCGGTGTGTCTGTTCACCGGAAGCGACCGGGAGGTGCCGGACGCCCGGCGTATCTACGGACAGGCCATGGAGCGCCTGCCGGCCATCGGGTGGCTGGCAGACGCGGTGACGCGGCTGATCCGGGGCCAGCTGCGGCGGGGATAGGACAGAATGCGACACAAAACGACAGAAAGAGACACACCGAAGGGTGTGTCTCTTTCGCTGCTCAATACCAGGTGATGCCCTCCAGATCCTGTATCTGCACCCGCAGGTCCTCCAGCAGTGTCTCCGCGGCGGCGGAGAGGGCACGGCCCTTGGGTGTGACCAGGTAGAAGGTGCGCTCCGCCGGCGGGTGGGCCAGGCGCAACACCTGCACGTTGCTGAACATCCGCAGATAGGGCTCGGTGGCGCCGGCGGGGATGATGCTCCAGCGCTTGCCGCAGGCGGGCAGGGTCTCGGCCAGCTGGGGCGTGTCGGTGTACAGCAGGGGGCGGGCATCCACGCCGTACCAGTAGTCGTGCCATTGCAGTATCTCCGGCTGGCCGTAGATGAGTATCTCGTCCTGCACGTGCAGGGTGGTGGCCTCTACCGGTTCCGTCAGTGCCACCGTTTTGGGCACCACCAGGAAGAAGCCCTCCCGGAACAGGGGTTTGGCTTCGATCTGCAGATCGTAGTGCAGTCCGCCGTCCACGATGGCCATGTCCGCGTCGCCCCGGGCCACGGCGGACACCGCCTGGTCCGTCCGCATGGACTCCACCCACAGGTTCACCGGCAGCTCGCGCTCCAGAAAGCGCTGGTACACCGGCGGCAGGATATACTGGTTGGCGGTGTAGGCGGCGATGACGTGGAGGAACTCCCGCTTTTCCGCGGCGGCGAAGGTCTGCGTCTCCGAAAGAAGGTTCTGCCACCGGCGGGCCAGAGGCAGGAAGTGCTGGCCTGCATCCGTCAGGGTGATGCGGCGCTGGCCCTTGCCCCGGTGGAACAGGGGCGCGCCCACCTGGTCCTCCAGTGCCTTCAGCCGGGCGGACAGGGACGGCTGGGTGATGTACAGCGCCTCGGCGGCGGCGGTCATGGTGCCGTGGTCCAGCACGGCGAAAAAGGTCTCGATATCCTGGTTGGTCATAGGTGGCTCTCCAAATTATAGTTTATGTCTATATTATACCGTAGAATAATCAATTTTACAAGCACCAACCTTTGTGGTATGATTTGGCCACAATACAGAAAGGAGTTGTTCCCTATGACAAACACGAAAACCACGACTTCCCCGGCAAAGGCGATCGCCGCTGTTGTGATCGCGGTTATTCTGGCGTTCACGCTGGTGTGCCTGCTGACGGGGAACATCAACCCCGTGTGCCGTGTCACCGCCATGCTGATGCCGGTGTGGCTGGCCGCCGAGCTGCGCCTGCTGTGCACGCTGCTGTAACGGGGCACCGGCTGATTTTGTTGTTTTCTTCCCTTTCCTCTTTCTTATTTGCGAAAAACGCGGACGCAGGTGCGTCCGCGTTTTTCATCGTCCGGACGCGTAAAGACGGCGCAAAGAATACTACGAACTCCGAACTATTTTTCCGAAAAAACCCTGTATTTGTAACGCTTTCGTGAATTCTGCGCCGTTCCGCTTGCAAGTCGGCGGCGGGGATGGTACACTTACACATTATTACAGTTTTACCCTGGGTGCGTGGGCGCTGCAGGCGGAAAAAGGAGGGACGGATATGGCCGGCTTCAGCGTGAAAAAACCGCTGACGATCTTTGTGACGGTGCTGGGCATTATCGTGCTGGGCGTGGTGGCGTATCTGAAAATGACACCGGATCTGCTGCCCAACATGGACTTTCCCTATGTCATCATCGTCACTTCTGATCCCGGCGCCAGCCCGGAGTCCATTGAGCAGTCCATCACCAGGCCGGTGGAGCAGTCCATGGCTACGCTGGATAAGATCAAGACCGTCACCTCCACCAGCCAGGACAGCGTATCCATGGTCACGCTGGAGTTTGAGGATGGCGCCAATATGGATACCATCAGTGTGGACATCCAGCAGAAGATCTCCGTATTGCAGGGCAGTTGGGACGACACCGTCTCCGCCCCCTATGTGCTGAAGATCAATCCCTCCATGCTGCCGGTGATGGTGGCCGCCGTGTCCCGGGAGGACATGGACGTGTACGCGCTCAGCGATTTCGTCACCGGAGAGCTGTCCCCCAAGCTGGAGGGCGTGTCCGGCGTGGCCAGCATTTCGGTCAGCGGCGCCGTGACCCGGGAGGCCCATGTGATCCTGGACGAGGCCAAGCTGGACGCCCTGTCGGAGAAGCTGGCGGATGCGGTGCGTACCGAACTGAACAAGACGAAGCTGGATCTGCAGAAGGCCAAGGACCAGGTGGAAAAGGGGCAGGCACAGCTGGATGAGGCCAAGGAGGCCATTGCCGCCGGCGCGGCGGCCAAGGCGGGCGCGGCGGTGGATAAGCTGTACGAATATCTGAAGGAGGCCCGGGGCCAGATCCCGGGGCCAGACCCGCATCCGGATCCCGGTGAGCCGCCCATCACCGTGCCCGGGCAGAAGGAGCTGGAACAGCTGAAAAAGACGCTGGAACGGCTGAACGCGACGCTGGATAAGCTGATGCAGGATCTGGAAAGCGGCGAGCTGAAGCGGGAGGTCACCAGTGAGGTCTATAACATGACGCTCTCCCTGATCGACGGCATTACCCAGCTGACGGAGGCGCAGATACAGCTGGATGAGGCCATGACCCAGATCGAGGCCGGCATGGACCAGATCAACGAGGCGTACAAGTCCATCGCCGACCAGACGGACGTGGGCGGTATGCTGTCCATCTCCGCCGTCAGCCAGCTGCTGACGGCACAGAATTTCGCCATGCCTGCCGGGTACATTGAGGACGACAGCGGCGTGAAATACATGGTATCCGTGGGCGAGAACGTGTCCTCCCGCCAGGAGCTGGAGGATATGGTGCTGCTGGACCTGGGCATGGACGGCATCGAGCCGGTGACACTGGGCGACATCGCCACCGTGGTGGTCACGGACAACGCCGGGGAGCTGTACACCAAGGTCAACGGCGACAACGGCATTCTCATCACCTTTACCAAGCAGTCCAACTACGCCACGGCGGAGGTGTCCAATAACATCTGCGCACGGTTCGAGGAGCTGGAGGGCCAGTACGAGGGATTGTCCTTCGCGCCGCTGATGGACCAGGGTGACTATATCTACCTGATCGTGGAGACCATCACCTCGTCGCTGCTGTGGGGCGCGCTGTTCTCCGTGGTCATCCTGTACCTGTTCCTGCGGGATTGGCGGCCAACGGTCATCACGCTGGTATCTATCCCCGTCAGCGTGATCTTTGCCATCGTACTTATGTACTTCACCGGCGTGACCATCAACATGATCTCCCTGAGCGGTCTGGCCGTGGCGGTGGGTATGCTGGTGGATAACTCCGTGGTGGTCATTGAGAATATCTACCGCCTGCGGGCCAAGGGCGCCACCATCATTCAGGCGGCGGTGTCCGGCGCGGGCCAGGTGCTGGGCGCGGTGACGGCCTCTACCCTGACCACCGTGTGCGTGTTCGCGCCCATCGTGTTCGTAGAGGGCCTGACCCGCCAGCTGTTCACCGATCTGGCGCTGACCATCACCTACTCGCTGCTGGCCAGTCTGCTGGTGGCGCTGACACTGGTGCCGGCGATGGCCAGCGGTATGCTGCGCCGGCCCATGGTGCAGAGGCCGGGCCTGCTGGACAAGGTCTATCCCGCCTATCGGAAGGCCATCGCTTTTTCGCTGGACCACAAGGCCGGCGTGCTGCTGCTGTCGCTGGTGCTGCTGGTGACCAGTGCCGGCGCGTGCCTGCGCCGCGGCTTTACCTTTATGCCGGAGATGGATATGAACAACCTGTCCCTGACCATCACCATGCCGGAGGACACCTCTCGCGAGGAGGCGGTACGGCTGGCCGACGAGGTGCTGGAGCGGGTGATGACTGTGGACGACGTGCAGGACGCCGGCTTTATGATGGGCGGCGGCACCATGGGCGGCCTGAACATGGGCGGTGCCATGGGCGGCGCCTCCGGCGGCAGCTATGACGTGGAGGGCTACATCACCATGCCGGAGGGGACCTTCGGCTCTGTGGCGGGGAAGGAGATCGAGACGCTGTGTGCCGACCTGCCCTGTGAGGTGACGGCCAGCGGCGTGATGAGCGGTATGATGAGCTATATGACCGGCAGCGGCGTGTCGCTGCAGGTGTTCGGCAGCGATATGGCGGACCTGCAGAGCAGCGCCCGGACCATCGCCCGGCGGCTGGAGCAGGTGGAGGGCGTCGGCGAGGTCAGCGACGGGCTGGACGCCTCGGCCCCGGCGCTGCAGGTGACCATCGACCGGAAGGCGGCGGCGGAGAAGGGTCTGACCGTGGCCCAGGTGTATATGCAGATCGCCGCGGCGCTGCAGAGCAGCGCCAGCGTCTCTGATGTGACGCTGGACAGCGAGGACATGGACCTGACCGTGGACGCGGCGGAGGGCAGCGTCCTCAAGCGGGAAAACCTGCTGGAGCTGGAGTTGTCGGCGGAGAGCAGCGCGTCCTCCGCCATGACCGGGAGCACCTCGGGCAGCGGCACCATGGGCCAGCTGACCGGGGACAGCGAGGAGGACAAGACCTTCAAGCTGGGCGATGTGGCTACCGTGACGGAGACGGTGTCCATGAACACCATCTCCCGTGACCAGCAGCGCCGGTGCGTTACCGTGACCGCCGCCATCGCCGATGGCTACAACGTCACCCACGTGACCTCCGCGGCGCAGCAGGCCGTCAGCGGTCTGACGCTGCCGGAGGGCGTCACCGCGGAATTCAACGGAGAGAACGAGCAGATCATGGAGGCCATGAGCCAGCTGCTGCTGATGCTGCTGCTGGGCGTGGTGCTGGTGTACTTCATCATGGTGGCACAGTTCCAGTCGCTGAAATCCCCGTTCATCGTCATGTTTACCATCCCGCTGGCCTTTACCGGCGGCTTCCTGGCCCTGCTGATCGCGGGGATCGAGGTATCTGTCATCAGCCTGATCGGCTTTGTGATGCTGGTGGGCATCATCGTCAACAACGGTATCGTGCTGGTGGATTACATCAACCAGCAGCGGCTGTCCGGCATGGAGCGCCGGGAGGCGATCATCGACGCGGGCGTGACCCGCCTGCGGCCGATCCTGATGACCAGTCTGACCACGATTTTGGGCCTGATCGTCACCGCCACGGCGAAAAACGCCGGCACGGCGCTGATGCAGCCCATCGCCGTGGTCTGTATCGGCGGACTGCTGTACGCCACGCTGATGACGCTGTTCGTGGTGCCCTGTATGTACGACATGATGAACAAGAAGGACATGCAGAAGGTGGACGAGAGCGAATTGCAGATCGTGGATATGTGAGCAAAAAAAGAAAGCCCCGCGGGGCTTTCTTTTTTTGCGCTTAATAGGCCAGCTTCTCGGCCAGATAGGCCTTCAGCTCACTGATGGGGATACGCACCTGCTCCATGGTGTCGCGCTCGCGGACGGTGACGCAGTTGTCGCCGGCGTGCTCGGCATCGCCCACGGTGTCGAAGTCCACGGTGATGCAGAAGGGCGTGCCCACCTCGTCCTCGCGGCGGTAGCGCTTGCCGATGGAGCCGGTCTCGTCGAAGTCCAGCATCCACTCCTTGGACAGGTCCTCGTAGATCTTGCGGGCGGGCTCGGAGAGCTTCTTGCTCAGGGGCAGGATGGCGGCCTTGTAGGGCGCCAGGGCCGGGTGCAGGTGCAGCACCACGCGGACGTCGTTCTTCTCCGCGTCCACGACCTCCTCGTCGTAGGCGTCCACCAGCACGGCCAGGACGCTGCGCTCCACGCCCAGGGACGGCTCGACCACATAGGGGATGTAGCGCTCGTTGGTCTCGGGGTCGAAGTAGGTCAGGTCCTTGCCGGACACGGTCTGGTGCTGGGTCAGGTCATAGTCGGTGCGGTCGGCCACGCCCCACAGCTCGCCCCAGCCGAAGGGGAACAGGAACTCGAAGTCCGTGGTGGCCTTGGAGTAGAAGCACAGCTCCTCGGGATCATGGTCACGGAGACGCAGGTTCTCATCCTTCAGACCGATGGACAGCAGCCAGTTGTGGCAGAAGGTACGCCAGTAGTTGAACCACTCCAGGTCGGTGCCGGGCTTGCAGAAGAACTCCAGCTCCATCTGCTCGAACTCACGGACGCGGAAGATGAAGTTGCCCGGGGTGATCTCGTTGCGGAAGGACTTGCCGATCTGGCAGACGCCGAAGGGCAGCTTGCGGCGGGTGGTGCGCTGGGTGTTCACAAAGTTGGTGAAGATGCCCTGGGCCGTCTCGGGACGGAGATAGACGGTGTTCTTGGCATCCTCGGTGACGCCCTGGAACGTCTTGAACATCAGGTTGAACTGGCGGATATCGGTGAAGTTGTGCTTGCCGCAGGAGGGGCAGGGGAGGTTGTGCTCCTCCACAAAGTCCTTCATCTCCTGCTGGGAGAAGGCGTCGATGGGCTTGCTGAGCTCAAAGCCGTTCTCGTGGCACCAGTCCTCGATGAGTTTGTCGGCGCGGAAGCGCTCCTTGCACTCCTTGCAGTCCATCAGGGGGTCGGAGAAGCCGGCCAGATGGCCGCTGGCTACCCAGGTCTGGGGGTTCATGAGGATGGCGGCGTCCTGCCCCACGTTGTAGGGGTTCTCCTGGACAAATTTCTTCCACCAGGCCTTCTTGATGTTGTTCTTCAGCTCCACGCCCAGGGGGCCGTAGTCCCAGGTGTTGGCAAGGCCGCCGTAGATCTCGCTGCCGGCAAAGATGATGCCGCGGTTTTTGCAGAGGGCGACGATCTTGTCCATCGTCTTTTCGGTGTTTTTCATGGTGAGGTTCCTCCTATATGAAGTGTTTTGGCAACAAAAAAACGCCCTGAGCCGGTAAGGCTCAGGGCGAACTAAACATAGTCCGTGGTTCCACCTGAATTTGGATACTTCCACACTCTTCTGCCGGTAACGGGGCTTCCGGCGGGCATTTCCTCCCGCGGCTCAGGGCCGCCACGCCCGTCATCGCCTGTATCAGGAAAAGAATAGCACGTTTCGGGGTGGTTGTCAAGCACGCAAAGCAAAAACCGCCGCAGCTGCGGCGGTTTTCGGCGGTTTTCGGTTACTTTCCGGCAGCCATGACCTTTCCGGCGGCGTCCACCACCAGACGGTCGGTCTTTGCGCCGGCGGCGCTCTTGCTGAAGCTCACTGTCCACGCGCCGGAGGTGACGTCATAGGTGGCGTACACCTGATCGTACGCGCCGGTGTACTGCGCCTTGGCCGCGTCGATGGCGGCCTGCTGGCTGACGCTCTTGCGGCCGATCTGGGCGGTGCCCAGAATGGACAGCAGCGCATCGCGGTTGGCGTTCCACACCTCGGTGGTCATGGTCTCGGAGGGGGAAGCCACATAGCTGCCCGGTACGTCCTCAAAAAAGATGTCCGCCATGACCATGGTGCCCTTTTCCGTGTCCTCCTCCGTGTGCTGCCAGACCTTCATGCCGTTGGCAAGGGTGATCTCCTCACTGGTGACGCCGGTGCCGCAGATGCCGTAGCCTCCCGTCCAGCACAGCAGGGTGTAGCTGACGGTGGGGTCATCGGTCTTGTAGAAGCGGATGCCCTCGGTCTTGTCGGTGCCGTTGTCGGACACCTGCTCCCAGCTCCAGCCCTCAGGCAGGTCCAGCGCCATGTCTACATAGCCGTGGGTAAATTCGGCGGTGATGACGGTGGGCTGGGGGTCCGGCGCGGGATCGGGGTCGGGCTTGTCGTCGTTGTTCTTTTTGCCGCAGGCCATCAGCGACAGGGCGCAGGCCAGGGCCAGGATAAATGCCAAAAACTTCTTCATGGGGGTCGTGCCTCCTTTTCTGTCTCTATTTGTTTGTGTATATACGCCGCCCGGGGGCGGGGAAGGCGATGGGCCCGCCCTCTATCCACTAAGACGGAGCGCGGCGGGGTTTAGTTCCGCTTTTCTTATTCGCGGCCCTCGGGCAGCTGGGCGATGACGGTCTTGTACAGATGGCGGAAGAAGAACAGCGTCAGCGTCAGGGAGAATACCTCCGCGATGGGGTAGCTCCACCACACCAGGTCGCTGTTGCCCACGGAGGCGCCGTACCGGGCCAGCACGTAGGCGATGGGGATCAGGAACACCAGCTGGCGGACGATGGAGGTGATCATGGAGTACAGGGATCTGCCCAGCGCCTGGAAGGAGGCGCCCAGGGCGATGCACGCGCCGGCCATGCAGAAGCTGATGGAGATGATCCGCAGGGCGGGTATGCCCACGGAGAGCATGGTGTCGGTGGCGTCAAATATCTTCAGCAGAGGGCCGGGGATGACCCAGAAGAGGACGGTGCCGAAGACCATGATGATGGAGGCGTACAGCGCGCCGCGCTTGATGGTCTCCACCATGCGTTTGCGGTTCCGGGCGCCGTAGTTATAGGCGACGATGGGCACCACGCCGTTGTTCATGCCGAAGACGGGCATGAAGATAAAGGAGTTCAGCTTGAAGTACGCGCCGAAGGCGGTGGCCGCCGTCTCGTGGGCGGCATGGTAGGTGATGAGTATCTTGTTCATCAGGAACGTCATCACCGAGCCGATGGCGATCATAATGACGCTGGGCAGGCCGATGGCGTAGATCTCGCCGATGAGCCGGAAGTCCGGGCGGAAGCCCTTGATGGACAGGGTGATGTCGGTATTCTTCTTGTGGTTGAAGTATATGGCCAGGGCGCAGCCACAGAACTGGCCGATGATGGTGGCCACGGCAGCGCCGGTAACGCCCATGTTCAGGGTAAAGATGAAGATGGGGTCCAGAATGATATTGATGATGGCGCCCAGACCCTGGGTGTACATGCTGAGGATAGACCGCCCCGTGCCCTGGAGCAGCCGTTCGTACATGATCTGGCAGAACATACCCAGCGAGCCGATGGTCACCACCCGCAGGTAGTCGTTGCCCATGCGGATGATGTTCTCTATCTGGGTCTGGGAACGGAAGAACAGGTCGGAGCAGGTGGCACCCAAAAGGGCGGAGATGACAAACCCCACCAGCGCCAGCAGTATGCCGTGGTTGGCGACCTTGTCGGCGCGTTCACGCTGTCCGGCACCCAGCGCCCGGCCCATCAGGGCGTTGACGCCTACGGCGGTGCCGGTGGCCAGACCGATCATCAGGTTCTGGGCGGGAAAGGCCAGCGAAACGGCGGTGAGCGCCTGCTCGCTGACACGGCTGACGAACACGCTGTCCACGATGTTGTACAGGGCCTGCACCAGCATGGACGCGATGATGGGCAGGGACATATTCCAGATCAGCTTGGAAATGGGCATGACGCCCAGCTTGTTTTCTTCGGGCAAGGTATCACTCTTTTCTGTGCGAAATATTCAGTGTCTCTTATTGTATCATGTATATCCATAAAAGGAAATCCCCGAAATGCGCTTTTTCTGCACATTTCGGGGGTGCTTTTTGTTGAAATAACGCAAAATTATTTCGCGCAGCGAAGCAGTTTACCGGCGGGAGAAAAAGGCCCGGATCTCCTCCGCCGTGCAGGCGGCGCTGCCCTGGGCGAAGCCATCGCGGCCGCCGCCCCGGCCATGCAGCGTCTCGTTCATGTCCTTCACCAGCGGCCGGATATCCTGTCCGGCATGGATGAGCGCGTACCGGTACGTGCCGTCTGTTCCGGCGAACACGGCGCAGCGGCCGCCGCACGTCTGGGCCACGGCGTCGCACAGGCGGCGGACACCGTCGCCCTCCAGCGGCGCGGTGATGAGCACGGTGTCGCCCTTGCCGGCGTATTCCGCCGCTGTGTGGGCGAAGACCTGCGCTTCCAATCCGGCGGCGCGTTCCCTGGCGGCCAGCAGCTCGGACTGCATCCGCTCCACGGCGGCAAAGGACGCCTCCGGCTTTACCGACAGCGATTGCCCGATCTGCCGCGATTGTTCCCAGCAGGCGGAGAGATGGTCCAGCGCCCGCTGACCGCACAGCAGCTCCAGCCGCACGCCGTCCCGGAATTTCTGCCAGCCCACGAACTTCACCAGGCCCACCTGGCCGCTGGCGGCCACATGGGTGCCGCAGCAGGCGCACAGGTCCGCGCCGGGAAACTCCGTAAGGCGCACAGGCCCCTCCAGGGCTTTTTTGCTGCGGTAGGGCAGGACGGCCAGCTCCTCCGGGGAGGGATACCAGATGTGGATGGGGTGGTTTTCCCAGATGTACCGGTTGGCGCGGCGCTCGATGTCCAGCACTTGCTCCCAGGGGATGTCGGCGTTGTAGTCGATGGTCACGGTATCCGCGCCCAGGTGGAAGCCCACGTTGTCGCAGTGGAAGGCGCTGCACAGCATACCGGAGACGATGTGCTCGCCGGAGTGCTGCTGCATATGGTCGAAGCGCCGCGCCCAGTCGATATGGCCGCTGACCTCCGCGCCCACAGGCAGCGCCCGGTCGCACAGGTGGGTGACGACGCCGTCCTTCTCGTGTACGTCCAGCACGCGGGCATCCCCCAGCGTGCCGTGGTCGGCGGGCTGTCCGCCGCCCTCGGGATAGAAGGCCGTGCGGTCCAGTACCACCGCAAAGCCGCCCGTCACAGCCCCGCAGGACTCCATCACGGCGGTGAAGTCCTGCAGAAAGGCGTTTTCATAGTAGAGCTTGACGGTGGCCATCAGTCGTCCTTCTCCACCTCGCCCACGATGGCGATGTGCAGCTCATCCAGCTGCTTCTGCTCCACAGTGGACGGCGCGCCCATCATGATGTCCTGGGCGTTCTTGTTCATGGGGAAGGGGATGATCTCGCGGATGGAGCTTTCGCCGGCCAGCAGCATGACCATGCGGTCCACGCCCGGGGCGATACCCGCGTGGGGAGGCGCACCGTAGCAGAAGGCGTTGTACATGGCGGGGAACTTCTTTTTCACGTCCTCCTCGCCCAGGCGCACCAGCTCGAAGGCCTTGATCATGATCTCCGGGTCGTGGTTACGGACGGCGCCGGAGCTGAGCTCCACGCCGTTGCACACCAGGTCGTACTGGTTGGCGTAGATGTCCAGCGGGTCGATCTCGCCGCGCTCGGCTTTCAGCAGGATATCCATGCCGCCGTTGGGCATGGAGAACGGGTTGTGGCAGAACTCCAGCTCGCCGGACTCGTCGCCGATCTCGTACATGGGGAAGTCCACGATCCAGCAGAACTCATAGCGCTCCTTGTCGAAGTGGTTTTCGCAGGCGGCGCCGAAGGTCTTGATAAGCACGCCCACGGACTTGGTGGCGTATTGGCCTGCGGTTGCCAGCACCAGGGTGCCCGGCTTCAGGTCGATGATCTTGCCCAGCTCGGCCTCCACCGGGGCGACGAACTTGGCGATGCCGCCGGCCAGCTGGCCGTTTTCGTCCACCTTGAACCAGTAGGCCTTGCTGCCGGACTGGACCTCGCAGTCGGTGAGCAGCTTCTCCACCTGCTTGCGGGTCAGGGCGCAGTCGCTGATGGGCACCATCTTTACGGTCTGGCCCTTGAAGGCCTCGAACTCGCTGGCGACGAACAACTCGCTGACGTTTTTGCAGGTCAGGTCGATACGCAGGTCGGGCTTATCGGAGCCGTAGGTCTCCATGGCGGTGTTGTAGGGGATGCGGCGGAAGGGGGCGGAGGAGGCTACGTTGTAGGTGCCGAACTTGGCGAAGATGGGGGGCAGCACGTCCTCCAGCACGGCGAAGATGTCGTCCTGGGTGGCGAAGGCCATCTCCATATCCAGCTGATAGAACTCGCCGGGGGAGCGGTCGCCGCGGGCGTCCTCGTCGCGGAAGCAGGGGGCGATCTGGAAATAGCGGTCGAAGCCGGAGGTCATCAGCAGCTGCTTGAACTGCTGGGGGGCCTGGGGCAGGGCGTAGAACTTGCCGGGGTGCTTCCGGGCGGGCACCAGATAGTCGCGGGCGCCCTCGGGGGAGCTGGCGGTCAGGATGGGGGTGGTGATCTCCAGGAAGCCGTGCTCCATCATGGCGGCGCGCAGGGCGGCCACCACCTGGCAGCGCAGGATGATGTTCTGCTTGACCGTCGGGTTACGCAGGTCCAGATAGCGGTACTTCAGCCGCTGGGTCTCGTCGGCCTCGCGGCTGCGGTTGATCTCGAAGGGCAGGGCGTTATAGCGGCAGCGGCCCAGCACCTCGATCTTGGTGGGGACCACCTCGATCTCGCCGGTGGGCAGCTTGGGGTTCTTGCTGGCGCGCTCGCGGACGGTGCCCTCCACGCTGATGGTGGACTCCTTGTTCAGGCCCTTGATGACCTTCAGGTCGGCCTCGTCCTCCACCACCACCTGGGTGGTGCCGTAGAAGTCACGCAGCACCACGAAGGCCAGGCTGCCGCCTACCTCGCGGACATTCTCCATCCAGCCCACGATCTTCACGGACTTGCCCACATCGGCCAGCCGCAGCGCATTGCAGGTATGTGTACGCATCTGCATCATTGTTGTTTTCCTCCCATTTATGATTGTGTTTTGTATAATAATATTGAAATATTACTTATAGTTGTTGCTTCGCGGCCTGCTTCTTTCACAGGGGAGCCCCTTTGGCCTTATTTCTCCACGATGACCTTGCCCTTGTTCCTCTCGGCCAGACCGTCGCGCACCCGCGCCAGGGTGGCGGCAAAGTCCAGGGTGGTTTGCTCGCCGCTGGTCATATCCTTGCAGGCAATGACGTTGTTTTTCACCTCGTCCTCGCCCAGGAACACCACATAGGGCACGCCGGTCTTGTCGGCGTAGTTCATCTTGGCCTTGAACTTTTTTTGCTCGGTGTACAGCTGGGTCCGCACGCCGGCGTCCCGCAGCTTTGTGGCCAGTGTGACGGCGGCGGACAGGTCCTCGGTCATGGGCAGGATCAGCACATCCGCCGGAGCGGTGGGCAGATCGCCGTTGAGCATTCCCTGCTCGCCCAGCACGTAGAACAGCCGGGTCAGGCCGATGGAGATGCCCACGCCGGGCAGCTGCTTGTCGGTGTAGTACGCTGCCAGGTTGTCATACCGGCCGCCGGAGCAGACGGAGCCGATCTCCGGGTGGTCCAGCAGCGCCGTTTCGTACACGGTGCCGGTGTAGTAATCCAGACCCCGGGCAATGGTCAGGTCCACGGCAAAGTTCTCCTCCGGCACGCCGAAGGCGGACAGGTATTTCACCACGGTCTTCAGCTGGTCCAGACCCTCGTCAAACACCTCGTTCCGACCGGCGTAGCCCTCCAGGGCGGAGAGTACCTGATCGTTGCTGCCGGTGATGGCGATGAATTTCAGGATCTCATCGGCGCTTTCGGCGGACACGCCCACCTCGTCGGTCAGCAGGGTACGGACCTTCTCTGCGCCGATCTTGTCCAGCTTGTCCACGGTACGCATGATGTCGCCGGCCTTGTCGGTCAGGCCCAGCATGGCGTAAAAGCCGTTGAGGATCTTGCGGTTGTTCACCCGGATGCAGAAGCGCCTGAGCCCCAGCTCACTGAACGCACGGTAGATGATGGCGGGCATCTCGGCCTCGTTGGTGATGTCCAGCTTGCCGTCGCCGATCACGTCGATATCCGCCTGATAGAACTCGCGGAAGCGGCCGCGCTGGGCGCGCTCGCCCCGGTAGACCTTGCCGATCTGGTAGCGGCGGAAGGGGAAGGACAGGTCGTTGTAGTGCAGGGCCACATACTTGGCCAGCGGCACCGTCAGGTCAAACCGCAGGGCCAGGTCGGCGTCGCCCTTGTTGAAGCGGTAGATCTGCTTCTCCGTTTCGCCGCCGCCCTTGGCCAGCAGCACCTCCGCCGCCTCGATCACCGGGGTGTCCAGCGGGGTGAAGCCGTACAGGGAATAGGTGCGGCGCAGGATGTCCATCATGCGCTCCATCTGCTGCTGCGGCTTGGGCAGCAGCTCCATAAAGCCGGACAGGGTCCGGGGGGTCATCTCAGCCATTTTCCGTCTCTCCTTTATCTTCGGTGGTTTCGTTTTGCTCGTTTGTCTCCGGCAGCTCCTCCGCGCCGGGCGTTAGCGTGTGGGCGGCGGCCTCGCGGGCGGCCTCGGCCTCCGCCTCATGCTTCAGCTCCCAGGCGACCTCGCGGTAGATATCATCCAGGGCCCGGCCCTTCTTCACGCCGATGCGCTGGCCGATGACACCGCCGACTATGGCCAGCGCCAGGCCCGCATACCACAGACCCGGTACAATGACAGGCAGCAGCAGGCCCGCCAGCGCACCGAACCAGACGCCCAGCTCCTCGCAGTGGCCCCGGACGGCGTGGTAGGCGCCTTTTTTCTCCCGGAGGTGCGTCATTCGCTTCAGCTGCGCCAGGCACATACCGACCCGCAGCAGCGCCAGCGCCGTCAGCGGGATGAAGATGTCCCGCACGTGGTTGTTGATGAAGTCCAAAACAGCCTGCATAGCGTTCTCCTTTGTGTTTGTGTCGGCGGCGCGGACGAAAAAACGCTCCCGTCCCTGCATTGGGACGAGAGCGTAAAACACTTCGTGGTGCCACCCAAATTCGGCCTTGCGGCCCTTTTTGCTCCTGTTACGGGGAGCGCGCCGTGGATGTTTCCATCCCCGCTAACTCGCTGTCTTCACCTGTGCCTTGCCGCGGTGCACTTTCAGCCGATGGCGCACCTCTCTTGCAGCGGCGGTGTACAGGCTACTCCTGCGAGGTCTGCACGGTTATCCCTTATTGTATGCGATTTGCCGATGGTTGTCAAGCCGTAAAGGGCTTGTTCTTGGGGTTGACGATGTCACGCCAGTCCAGGTCGCCCCGGTCCAGACCCAGCACCAGCATCTCGGCGGTGGCCAGGTTGCTGGCAAAGGGCACGTTGTTCTGGTCGCACAGGCGGGAAATATACGTGATGTCTGCGTCCGGCGTTTTCTGGTTGGGGTCACCGAAGCACAGCACCATATCGATCTCGTTATAGGCGATGCGGGCGGCGATCTGCTGTCCGCCGCCGTGGGCGAAGGACAGGAAGCGGTGTATGGTCAGCCCGGTAGCGTCGGCGATCTGCTGGCCGGTGCGGGCGGTGGCGCAGAGGGTGTGCTTGGCCAGGATGCCGCAGTAGGCGGTGCAGAACTGGACCATCAGCTCTTTCCGGTTGTCGTGTGCCATCAATGCAATATTCATGGAGGGCTCCTTTCCTTATATCTTCATCAGCGGGGTTTTCTGCCCCATGATGCGTTTCGCAATGTTTTCATAGGCCCGGGCGGCGTAGTAGTTCTGCTCCCGCAGCACCAGTCCGCGGTTCAGACAGTAGGGGACGTCCGGGTCCTCCGGTATCACGCCCAGCAGCGGCAGGCCCGCCGCGTCGATGGCGTCGTCGATGGTGGTGTGCAGCTGACGCAGCACCTTTTTGGACACGCGCCCCACCACCAGATGCACCGTCCCGCTGGGAAAGGCGGACAGCTCTGCGGCGGTGCGCTGGGCGTCCCGCATGGCGGACACGTCCGTGGTGGTGATGACGATCACCTGGTCGGCCATGCACGCTGCCATCTGGAAGCCCTGGCCCAGTCCGGCGGGCGCGTCGATCAGGCACCAGTCGTAGCTTTCCCGTATCTCACGCGCCAGCGCCTGCAGCTTCGGAACCGACAGGGACAGCGGGCGGTCGGCCATGGGTGCGGTCAGCAGGGAGAGGGAGGGGTATCGCTCGTGGGGCACCGCCGCCTCGCGCAGGGTGCAGCGGCCCTCCAGCACGTCGGAGAAGTCCATCAGCGCCCGGTCGCTGAGCCCCAGCGCCAGATCCAGGTTCCGCAGGGTGATGTCACAGTCCAGGCACAGCACCCGCTGCCCCATGTGGGCCAGCGCCAGTGCCACGTTGGCGGTGAAGGTGGTCTTGCCGGTGCCGCCCTTACCGGACGCCACGGCGATGATCTTGCCCATGGACTTCCTCCTTTCGTGGGCCGCCTATACCAGCGGCGCTTTTTTGATCCGGGCAAAGGCCCGGGGAAATTGCTTCGGTGTGTGCTGTGTTTTTTCGATGGATACGATGCGGTGCACCACGTCCGTCTCCGGCACGGTGTAGTCCGTGACGCCGGAGAGCTGTCCGCCCAGCTGGGCGATGGCGCTGTGGGCCTGACGTATCTCCTCGTCGGTGGAGACGGATTTCATGGCGGCGAACTGTCCGCCTACCTTTACCAGCGGCAGCGTCAGCTCGCACAGTACGTTCAGCTGAGCCACGGCACGGGAGACCGCCAGATCGAACTGCTCCCGGTGCTGCGCGGCGAATTCCTCCGCCCGGGCGTGAACGCAGGTCACATTTTTCAACTCCAGGTCCGTCTGGACCTCCTTCAGGAAGTCCACCCGCTTGCCCAGACTGTCCAGCAGCGTGAAGCGGGCGTCCGGCGTCAAGATCGCCAGCACCATGCCGGGAAAGCCCGCGCCGGTGCCTACGTCGATGACGCGCTTGCCGGACAGATCCAGCTGCGCCGCCAGCGCCGCGCAGTCCAGCAGGTGCAGGGTGGCAACGTCCCGGGGCGCGGTGATGGCCGTGAGGTTCATCACCTTGTTTTTTTCCAGCAGCAGTTCGGCGTAGCGCGCCAGCTTGTCCGCGGCGGCGGGGTCCAGGTCCAGGGCTGTCAGCCCGGCGGTCAGGAGGTCCCTCATTTCTGCTGCTCTTTCAGCAGGTCGCGGATCTCGGTGAGCAGCTCCTCGCTGGTGGGAGCCGGTTCTTCCTCCTCCTGCGGCTCCTCGTCCTTTTTGCCCAGCTTGTGCAGCTGGTTGATGGTCTTGACCATCAGGAAGATGACGAAGGCCACCAGAACAAAGTCAATGACCGTGCTCAGAAACGTGCCGATGCCCAGGGTAACGGCCTCGGTGACCACCTGGCCTGCCTCGTCCAGCACCTCCGGCTTCAGCACGATATTCAGCTGTCCCAGATCCACGCCGCCGATGAGCAGGCCGATCAGGGGCATGAACACATCGTTCACCAGAGAGGTGGTGATCTTACCGAACGCGGTACCGATGATCACGCCGACGGCCATATCCATGACGTTGCCGCGCATGGCGAAGGTCTTGAATTCCGCAAAAAACTTCTTCATTTGTGTTGTCTCCTATACTTGCGGTATAAAGTGCGCGCGATATTACAGGCTGCTATCAGTGCAGCGGTACCAGGCGCTCCTTGCCGCCCATGTAGGGCTGCAGCGCCTTGGGTACCAGCACGGAGCCGTCCGCCTGCAGGTTGTTCTCCAGCAGGGCGATCAGCATACGGGGCGGGGCCACCACGGTGTTGTTCAGGGTGTGGGGCAGGTACAGCTTGCCGTCCTCGCCGCGGACGCGGATCTTCAGGCGGCGGGCCTGGGCGTCGCCCAGGTTGGAGCAGGAGCACACCTCGAAGTACTTTTGCTGGCGGGGGGACCAGGCCTCAATGTCGCAGGACTTGCACTTCAGGTCCGCCAGGTCGCCGGAGCAGCACTCCAGCTGCCGCACAGGGATATCCAGGCTGCGGAACAGCTCCACCGACCAGCGCCACATCTTCTCGTACCAGGCCTTGGAGTCCTCGGGCTTGCAGACCACGATCATCTCCTGCTTTTCAAACTGGTGGATGCGGTACACGCCACGCTCCTCGATGCCGTGGGCGCCCTTTTCCTTGCGGAAGCAGGGGGAGTAGGAGGTCAGCGTCTGGGGCAGCTTGTCCTCCGGCAGGATCTGATCGATGAACTTGCCGATCATGGAGTGCTCGCTGGTGCCGATCAGGTACAGGTCCTCACCCTCGATCTTGTACATCATGGCGTCCATATCCGTCTGGCTCATCACGCCCTCCACCACGTTGCCGTGGATCATAAACGGCGGGATGCAGTAGGTGAAGCCCTTGTCGATCATAAAGTCACGGCCATAGGCGGTGACGGCGGAGTGCAGCCGCGCGATGTCGCCCATCAGGTAATAGAAGCCGTTGCCGGATACACGGGCGGCGGCGTCCATATCCACGCCGTCGAAGCGCTCCATGATCTCCGTGTGGTAGGGGATGGGGAAGTTTGGGGTCTTGGGCTCGCCGAAGCGCTCCACCTCTACGTTGCAGCTGTCGTCCGGACCGATGGGCACAGACTCGTCGATCATCTGGGGGATGACCAGCAGCAGCTTGTTCATGGCGGCCTCGGCGTTGGCCTTCTTCTCCTCCAGACGGGTCATGCGCTCGGCGTTGGCCTTTACGGCGGCGTTGTTGGCATCGATCTCCGCCTGAAGGGCGGCCTTCTCCGCCTCGTCGGCGCACTTTTTCAGCCTGCCGAACAGGGGGCCGTTGGCCTTGGATAGTTTGTTGCGCTCGGCCTTCAGGGCCTCGCCCTCGTTGATGGCCTCGCGGCGCTCGCTGTCCAGGGCGATGACCTCGTCCACCAGGGGCAGCTTGGCGTTCTGGAACTTCTTGCGGATATTCTCCTTTACCAGGTCCGGGTTCTCCCGGATAAACTTGATGTCAAGCATATTCTATACCTCTATTCGATGATGTTTCACGTGAAACGCTTATCGCTTTCCCAGCTTCTCCAGAGTCTCCAGCAGGGCGTTCAGGTCCTCGGTGCCGTAGTATTCCAGCTCGATGCGCCCCTTCTTTTTGCCGTTGACGATGCGGCAGGGGCGGCCCAGCTTTTCGCCCAACTCACGGGCGGCCTCCTCAACATAATTGACGGAAAGCGCGTCCTTTTGGGGCTTTTCTTTTTTCTCGGCGGTGAGTTTTTTTACCAGCAGTTCCGTCTGGCGGACGGAGAGGGCGTCCTTGACCACGGTCTCCGCGGCGGCCTGCTGCTGTTTGCTGCCCAGCGTCAACAGGGCGCGGGCGTGTCCGGCGGACAGCCGTCCGTCCTCCACCATGGCCCGCACCGGCTCGGTCAGCCCCAGCAGGCGCAGGGCGTTGGCCACGGTGGGGCGGGACTTGCCCACCCGCTGGGCACACTCGTCCTGGGTCATGCCGTACTGCTCCGTCAGCACCCGGTAGCCCTCGGCCTCCTCAATGGGGTTCAGATCCTCTCGCTGGAGGTTTTCGATCATGGCCAGCTCCATGGCCTTGCGGTCGTCGGCCTCGATGACCACCACGGGCACCTGTGTCAGCCCGGCCATCCGCGCCGCCCGCCACCGCCGTTCACCGGCGATGATCTGATAGTAGCCGGATTGCAGCTTCCGCACGGTCAGCGGCTGGATGATGCCGTGTATCCGGATGGAGTCCGCCAGGTCACTGAGGGCCTCCGGCTCAAAGCTCTTTCTGGGCTGGGTGGAGCAGCTCTCCACCTGGCTGATGGGCAGCAGCAGGGAGGAGGCGCGCTCGTCCTTGGCGGCGATGACGTCATCGCCCAGCAGTGCGCTCAGTCCCTTGCCCAGACCTTTTGTGTTCGCCATACCGCGTCTCCTTTCAGCAGTTGTTCTTCCGCAAAAATTCCGCTGCCAGCGCCGTGTATGCGTCCGCGCCCCGGCAGGTCTTGTCATAGGCGGTGATGGGCTTGCCGTGGCTGGGCGCTTCGCTGAGCCGCACGTTCCGCGGGATCACGGTGCTGTACACCTTCCCGGCAAAAAACCGCTTCAGCTCCTGGGCTACCTGTATAGACAGGTTGGTGCGGCCATCGAACATGGTCAGCAGCACGCCCTCGATGTCCAGCCCCGGGTTCATGCTGCGCCGCACGATACGCACGGTGTTCATCAGGTCGCTGAGTCCCTCCAGCGCGTAGTACTCGCCCTGCACCGGCACCAGCAGACTGTTGGCGGCGCACAGTGCGTTCAGCGTCAGCAGCTCCAGCGAGGGCGGACAGTCGATGAAGATGAAATCGTAATTGTCCGCCACCTGCCGCAGCGCGGCCTTCAGCAGGAACTGCCGGTCGTCCATGCTGATCATCTCCACGCCGGCGCCGGCCAGCGCCTTGCTGCTTGGCAGCACGTCGCCATAGGGCGTGGTCACGATCAACTGGGCCGTCTCTGCGCCGTTGATGAGCGCATCGTAGACGCCGTTGCTGGTGGTCTTGTCCACGCCCATGCCGCTGGTGGCGTTGGCCTGGGGGTCAAAATCGCACAGCAGCACCCGCTTGCCAGCGGCTTTTACGGCAGCGGCCAGGTTTACGCAGGTGGTGGTCTTGCCCACGCCGCCCTTCTGATTTACGATCGCAATGATTTTCGCCACAGCAAATTCCTCTTTCTATCTGAGTTCATTATGATAGTATATACCACCTGCATGGAGGGTTTCAAGAGGGAAAATGCAAATTTTCGCCCTTTTGTTTCACGTGAAACATAAAGGGACAAAAGCAGGGCGGCTGTTTCACGTGAAACAACCGCCCCGTTCCTTATACCAGTATCACGCCGTCCAGCGGCGGCAATGTCAGGTGTGCTTTCCCGTCGATGACCAGAAATCGCTGCCCGGTCACCGCGTCCTGCGCGGTGGGCGCGTCCCAGGCCAGCGTCAGGTCTGCCGGCGCATCCCCGGCGTTCAGCGCCGTTACCGTGCGCTCGCCTCCGCGCTCACGCTCGATGGCCAGAGCGCCGCCTCGGGCCAGCAGATAGCGCAGGGCGCCCGAGCGCAGGCTCTCCCGCGTTCGCCGCAGCTGTCCCAGAGTGCGGAAGAAGTCCGTCAGCGCCGCGTCCTCGCTGCCCCAGGGGAAGGCGCCCCGGTTCAGCGGATCCTCGAAGCCCTGCACGCCGGCCTCGTCGCCGTAGAAGAGGGTGGGAGAGCCGGGGAAGCTGTAGAGCAGCATTCCCGCCAGACGGAGCTTTGCCCGGCCCCGGGCCAGCTCAGTGGGGGAGAGACGGTACGCCGCACGCTCCGCCTTGGTTTTCGGTGTGCCCTCCGCGCCCAGCAGCGTCAGAATGCGCGCTGTGTCGTGGGTACCCAGGAAGTTCATGGCGCCATAGAAGGCGAAGGGCGGGTAGTTCTCACGAATTGTCTCCATGCTGTCGCGGAAGACCGCGGCGTCGCCGCCGGCCAGCCAGTTCAGCAGGGCCGTGCGGAAGGGGTAGTTCATCAGGCCGTGGACCTGGCGGCCCAGCAGGTATCTGCGCCGTTGGGAGTAGGCGATCTTGTTGCTGCCGTCCTCCCAGACCTCACCCAGCAGGTAAGCCCCGGGCTTTTCCGCGTCGATGGCCGAGCGGATACCCTCGATAAAGTCGCCGGGCAGCTCGTCGGCCACATCCAGCCGCCAGCCGTCCGCGCCGCAGCGCAGCCAATGCCGGACCACGCTGTCCTGATCGCCGAAGATGAAGTCACGGTAAGCCGGCTGCGCCTCATTGACGGCGGGCAGGGTCTTCACGCCCCACCAGGCGTCGTAGTCCGACGGCCACGGGTGGAAGCTGTACCAGCTGTAATACTGTGAGTCCCGGCTCTGGGCCGCCCCCGGCTCCGGATAGTAGCCCTCGGCGTTGAAGTACCGGCTGTTGCTGCCGGTATGGTTGAACACGCCGTCCAGTATCACACGCATCCCACGCTGATGGGCGGCGGTGCACAGGGCGCGGAAGTCAGCCTCTGTGCCCAGCAGCGGGTCGATGGCCCGATAGTCGCCGGTGTCGTAGCGGTGGTTGCTGGCGGCCTCAAAAATGGGGTTCAGATACAGTGTCGTCACACCCAGGCCCGCCAGATAGTCCAGCTTCTCCGTGATGCCCTGCAGCGAGCCGCCAAAGAAGTCGCGGTTGGTGATCTGCCCGTGCTCGTCCGGAAGGAACACCGGCTGCTCGTTCCAGCCGCGGTGCAGCCACCGGTGCCCGGGCATATGGCTCACGTCCGGCATGGATACACGGCGGAACCGATCCGGGAAGATCTGGTACGTCACGCCGCGCCCGAACCAGTCCGGGGCGGGGGAGGGCTCGTATACCGTCAGCTGCCAGCATGCCGCCTTCTCCGGCGCGTCCTGCAAGCCATTTTTGCCGTACCACACGCAGCGCCCGTCCACGTCCGTCAGGCGGAAGCAGTACCAGCACAGCTCACCGCCAGCCGGCGCGGTGTATGTGCCGGCGAAGCCGCCCTCCGCCGGCGGCAGGGCGCACGTGTCCTCCGTGCCTGCGAACTCCCGGAGCACCAGCAGCTCGCAGCCGTAGTAGGTGTCGTCCGCCAGCGCAAAGCGCACTTCGGCGCCGCAGGGGACGGCGCCGAAGGGGTCTTTATAATGTTTGTCTCTCGAATTGAAATAGGGTCCCATGTGTGCCTCTTGTCTCTATAACAGATTTACCGCATCAGCGCGTCCTCGCCGGCGGCGGTGGCGCCGGTGCCATCCCGGGTGAACCAGGCGTTGATGATGTCCACGGCCGCATTGGCCAGCAGACTGCCGCTGCCGCCCTTCTCCACCACGATGGCGATGGCGATCTCCGGATCGTCATAGGGGGCGTAGGCCACAAAGGTGCCGTTGGCGATATCCGTACCCACCTGGGCCGAGCCGGTCTTGGCGCCGGCCTCCACCACACAGCGGGAAAAGGCGCTCCGCAGGGAGTCGTAGGTCAGATCGTGCATACCCTTGGTCACCGCCGCCATGGTGCTGTCCGAGATGTTCAGGTCGTTCAGCGGCCCCTTGCCATATACGCCGATAACTCGTGAATTATCATAAGATTTTACGTTTTTCAGAAGATGTGCCTCATAGTGCTCGCCGCCGGATACCAGCGTGGCCACATAGTTGGCCAGCTGCAGGGGGGTGAACAGGTTGTAGGACTGGCCGATGGCCGCCGTGATGGTCTGGCCGTCGGTCCACTCCCGGTCGTGGGCCTCCGCCCACTCCGGGGAGGCCAGCACGCCGCTGACATCACCGATCTCAATGCCCGTGGACTGCCCCAGGCCGAAGGCTGTGGCGTACTCGTCAAGCTTCTTGATGCCTGTCAGCCGGCCCACCTCGTAGTAGAAGTAGTTGCAGGAGTCCACGATGGCCTGACTGACGTTGATGCGCCCGTGGGTGGTGTGGGCCTGCCGCCAGATCCAGCACATGGGCTGCGGGTCCACATAGTAGGTGTAGATACCCTTGTCTTCGATAATGGTGCTGGGGGTGATGATGCCCTCCTCCAGCGCCGCCACGGACGTGCACAGCTTGAAGGTGGAGCCGGGGGCGTACACGCCCTGGGTGGCTCGGTTAAACATGGGCAGGCGTTCGTCCTTCACCAGCTCATCATAGTCCAGGTTGAACGTCTCCAGATCGTAGGTGGGGTAGCTGGCCATGGCCAGTACCTCGCCGGTGCCGACCTGGATGACCGCCGCCGCGCCGCCGCGCTCGTTGCTGTCCTTGTCGATCATGCCCTGAATGGTACTGGCCAGCGTGTCCTCCACCACCTGCTGCAGGTCGATGTCGATGGTCAGCGCCACGGTGCCGCCGGGCTGGGGCTCCCGGGTGTACAGCTCGCCGGTGATCTTGCCGTTCTCGTCGGTGGTGATGAGCCGCTTGCCGTCCTTGCCGTGGAGATATTCCTCAAAGGCCTTCTCCACGCCGTCCTTGCCCACCAGGTCATTCATATTGTAGCCCTTGTCGGCGTAGCCCACATAGCCGGTGCTCTCGTCGCTGCGCCACTCCTCCTGCCATATGGCGCCCACGGTGCCCAGAATGTGCGCCGCCAGCTTGGTGTTGTACACCCGCGCCGCCGCTGTCTTGATGGTCACGCCCCGGTACTTTCCGTCGGTGATGCGGCCCAGCAGCTCCGTGGATACATCCTCGGCAAAGGTGTAGCTGCTGCGCCCGTCCAGTTCATACCGCACACCCACGATCAGACGCGCCTGCGCGTCGGTATAGCTGTCATCGACCTTGTAGAGCTTCCGCATGGCGGCCAGCACTTCCGCGCTGCCGCCGTCCGTGGGCAGCTTGTTGTCGTCCAGATACTCCCGGAAGCTCTCGGTCAGGCTTTTGCTGGTCAGCTGGGGAGAGGACCCTGTGGTCATGGGCAGGGTGTCGTTCCATGTGACGCCCTGCTCCTGACACAGCTGTATCAGCTGCCAGATGGCGTCGTTCAGCGCGGCCTCGTCCTTGCCAAAGCTGCTCTTGTCTACCACCAGCGTATAGGCCAGCCGGTTGCTCACCAGCACCTTGCCATTCCGGTCGGTGATGATGCCCCGGGAGGCGGTCACCGTTTCGCTGGCGGTATTGCTGGTGATGGATCTGGCCCGATTTTCGCTGCCGTGCACCACCTGTGCGTCATACAGCACCGCAAAAAACAGCACCAGAAACGCACAGAAAAACCCCAGCAGCACATATACCCGCCGCCGGGAGGGGTGAGGATTTTTCATCATAGCTTGGTTCTCCTATGGTCATTCGCTCAGTGTCCGCCGCTGTGCCCACCGGAACAGCGGGTGCGCCGCCGCCGCGAAGGGCAGCGATACCGCCAGCTCCCTGCCCAGCAGCAGGCCCGCCGCGGTCAGCCCCGCGCCGCTGTGTCCCGCCAGCACCGCCATGTGCAGCAGTCCGCAGAGCAGCATACATACGCCTGTCACCACCAGCGAGCACACCACGCCCGCCATGATGACCTGCCCGCTCAGCAGCCACGCTGCCGCCGCGCCAAGCAGGAACGCCAGCGCGTAAAAGCAGGGCAGACCCGCCACCGGCGAAAGAAGGTCGCACGCCAGCCCGAAAAATACCGCGTACAGCAGCGCCTGCTCGTTGCGCTCCAGCGTGGCCGGTATCACCGCGATGGCCGGCAGCAGGAACGGGTGCACGCCCCATACCCGCACGTATACCAGCACCAGCCCCTGCAGCAGTGCCAGCGCCAGCGCGCACAGACAGTACAATATCCACTTCAGCAGTATCGCCCGCCGTGTCATAGCCGTCCTCCGTCATTGGATCACGTCAAAATCCGTGATAATAAACATCTCCTGTATCGCCGCCACATCGCACTTGGGCGAGAGCACCGCGTACCGCGCCAGCCCGCCGTCATCCGTCTGCACGGACTCCACCGTGCCGATGACCAGCCCGGCGGGATAGTAGCCGCCCAGTCCGGACGTGACGATCACATCGCCCTTGATCAGGTTCGCGCTGTCGCTGAGGTATTGCAGCCGCAGCCGGCCTTCGGCCATCAGGGCCAGGTCACCGCCGGCCACCGCCGTCTCGCCGGTGCGGAATACCCGCGCGCCGAACTGGGAGTCCGTGTCCAACACCGTGGACAGCCGGCACCAGTTCAGGCCCACGTCTGTGACCACACCCACCAGGTTCCCGGCGCTGTCCACCGCGCAGTCGCCTATGGCCACACCGTGCTGACTGCCCCGGTCCAGCACCAGCGTGCTGGCCCAGTTGGACACGTCGCGCTGGGTGACGCGGGCCGCCTCGAACACCAGGTCACTGCGCTGCTGCCGCAGGCCCAGCAGCTGGCGCAGCTCTTTATTCTCGGTCGCCGCCGGCTCCATCTGCCGCAGCTGCTCCTCCAGCTCCGCGATCTGCTGCCGCAGCTCGTCGTTCTCCTGCTGCAGGGTCTCCACGTCCTCAAACCGCTGGCTAATGCCGCCGACCCAGCCCGCCACGGCGGAACCCGCCGCCCGGAAGGGCGAGGCGATCACGCCCAGGGCGTTGTGCAGCAGCCCCGTTCCGGAGCTCAGGGCCGACACCACGCACAGCACAACCGCGATGGTGGCCGCCGCGGCCAGCAGCCATATTCCCGTTTTCGTAAAAAATCGCTTCATGTGTCGTTTGTTCCTCTCTGAAGTCTCCCCCGGCAGGGGAGGCGGCAGCGCACCCTCGCAGAGGGAGCGAAAGGGGCATTATCCCAGCAGCTGTATCCCGAATTCGCCCAGCATCTCCGCCAGCAGCACCACCGGCAGCCCCATCACGTTGAAAAAGTCGCCGTCGATGCGCTCTACCAGCAGCGCGCCCTGTCCCTGTACGCCGTAGGCCCCGGCCTTGTCCATGGGCTCGCCCCCGGCGATATAGGCCTTCAGCTCCCGCTGTGTGGCCGGACGGAAATACACGTCCGTGTGCTGGGCGTGGGTCAGGGCTTTCTCCCCCTGCCGCACCGTCACACCGGTACAGACGGTGTGGCGCCGACCCTGCATGGCCGTCAGCATTTGCAGGGCCTCCGCCTCGTCGGCGGGCTTGCCCAGCTTCTTGTCGTCCAGAAACACCATCGTATCCGCCGTGATGACGATCTCGTCCGCGTCGGACGCCACCGCCTGGGATTTCTCCCGGGAGATGTAGCACACCGTCTCCTCCGGCGTCAGCCCGGCGGGGAAGTATTCCTCCACCTCCGGCACCCGGACGGTAAAGTCGGTGATGCCCATCCGACGCAAAAGCTCCTGCCGCCGGGGGGACCCGGAGGCCAGCACGATCTTTGCCATATACGTCACCTGCCTGTGGAGCCGAAGCCGCCGGCGCCCCGGTCCGTGTCGTCCAGATCGTTCACCACGGCAAGGGACGGCTGCACCACCGGCACCACCATCAGCTGGGCGATCCGGTCCCCGGGCTGCACCGTGTACGGTTCACGCCCCAGGTTTACCAGCCCCACGCCGATCTCGCCCCGGTAGTCGCTGTCGATGACGCCCACGCCGTTGGAAAGGCACACGCCCTTCTTGATGCCCAGCCCGCTGCGGGCGAACACCAGCGCCGCGTAGTCCGCCGACGGCAGGGCGATGGCGATGCCTGTGGGCACCAGCCGCCGTTCCCCGGCTGCCAGCGTCACCGCCTCGTCGATGCAGGCACACAGGTCCATGCAGGCCGCGCCGGCGGTGGCAAAGCGGGGGAGGGGTATCTCCGTCCCGATCTTGGGGGACAGGGCTTTGATCTTCAGCTCCATAGTAACACCTTTTTCTCCTGAAATTGAATACGGTTTGTAAATTATAACGAGTGTTATACCATTTGTTTTACTCTACGCCCCGGTAGAACAGCCCGCGTGTGCTGTTGTCACCGGCGGTGACGGTCCCGGCCCTGTGGGCGCGGAGAAGCGCCGCGCACTCCGCCGCCGTCTCTGTGGTAAACCGCAGGCGTCCGTACCGCAGGCCGCACCGGAACACCTCCGGCTTGTCCGCCAGCACCAGCGTCTTTCCGTTCTCGATCTCGCACCGGCACCCGTAGGCGCACAGCACCGGGAACTGCTCGCCCCGCCGGTCGGTCAGCACGCTGCCCGCCCCATGGGCGCAGCCCACGCTGTTCTTCGTCACGCAGTTTTCGGTGATCATCAGCGGCAGGCGGCCATAGACAAGGGCCTCGCAGTCCGCATATTTTCCCAGGTCCCGCACCTGCTGCCACCGCAGCTCAAAGCTGGCCGTCACGGACGACAGCCCCTGCTCCTGCCAGAAGCGCACCGCCCGGCTGTTGTACACGTTCAAGCCGAAGTCGCCGCGGAGCGTTTTGCCCAGTCCCTTCACGATGGCCAGATGGCCCAGGTTGCCGATGGCCGCGGAGGCGACCTCCGGGTGCCGCTGCAGAATATCCCGGAACACCGGTTCGTCCGCCGTGCGGAATACCCGGGGCAGCACCGCGCAGAACTCCGCCTGCCCGATATAGGGCATCAGGTCCATCTTATCCAGCAGCTCCGCCGGGATATACACGATGGCGGGGCGTTCCGCCAGCAGCTCGGCCGTCAGCTGATCGGGCCTGCTGATGGACACGGTAAAGTCCAGCTCCGCCGCGCCCGCCGGGGCCTCCGGCAGGGGAGAGGCGGGCAGTTCACGGCGCTTCGGAGTGTCCATCCGCCGATCCGCCAGCTCGTCCAGCAGCTCCCGCCGCAGCGCGTTCACCGCGCTGGCGGACACCATCAGCCCCTCGTCCAGCTCTATTTCGATCTGATCCGCCGCGAACACCGTGCCGCCGGTCTTGGTCAGCCGTTGCCGCAGTTCCTCCTCCGTCACGGCGCGGTTTCGCGCCTCCTCCGGCGCATCGCCCGTGGCTAAGGCTATGGTCACGCCGTTCCGGACGGCGCACGCGCCGCCCAGCCGCACCGGTTCGCCCCGGCGCACCGTCAGCCGCAGGTTCACCGGTATTTTCCGGTTCTCTTTTCCGTTTTCGTATGTCTCGCGGGCGCGGGCGAACAGCGCCTTTGGCTCCGGCACGTTCTCCGGCCGGGTGCCGAACATGGCCTTGCCCTTTCTGCCCAGCCAGTAGCCGTCGGTGAAGCCGCTGCGGGAGAAGGCCTGCTCCAGCGCGGCGGATTCCTCCGCCGTGGGCAGCCGCCTTTCGTCCAGCAGGCGGCGGTAGATGCCCGTTACCACGGCCACGTATTCCGGCCGCTTCAGCCGTCCCTCCATCTTCAGGCAGGCCACGCCCATAGACGCCATATCCCGCAGATAGGCGGACAGGTTGGCGTCCTTCAGGCTCAGGGGATGCGCGTCCCGGCAGGGGCCGTTCACGCCGTAGGGCAGACGGCAGGGCTGGGCGCAGGCGCCCCGGTTGCCGCTGCGCTGTCCCAGCACGGCGCTCATCTCGCACTGGCCGGAGTAGCACATACACAGCGCCCCGTGGCCGAACACCTCGATCTCCGCGCCGCAGCCGGCGCAGATCTCCCGTACCTCGTCCCGGTCCAGCTCCCGGGCCAGCACCACGCGCTCCATGCCCAACGCCGCGGCCGCATTGGCGCCGCCCAGCGTGAACAGGCTCATCTGCGTGCTGGCGTGAAGAGGCAGGTCCGGCACGATCTCCTTTGCCAGGGTCAGCAGGCCCCAGTCCTGCACCAGCACCGCGTCCACGCCCATGGCGCTGGCCTTCCGCAGCGCCGCGGCCGCCCCGGGCAGCTCCCGGTCGGTCAGCAGGGTGTTCAGGGTCAAAAAGACCCGCACGCCCCGCAGATGGCAATACCGCACCGCCGACGCGAATTCCTCGTCGGTAAAGTTTTTCGCGCTCCGCCGCGCGTTGAACGCACCGAAGCCCATATACACCGCGTCCGCGCCGTTCTGCACCGCGGCGGTCAGTGCCTCATATCCCCCCGCGGGGGCCAAAAGCTCCATCATCACCGGCGGTTATTCTGGTTCTGGGCGTTCTGCAGCTTCCGGCGCAGCTCAGCGGCCTCGTTCTTGGCGCGGCTGGCCTCGTCCAGATAGGTCTTCACCTGCCGGCGCAGATTTTCCGCGCCCTCCTGCGCCTTGGTGAGCTGGTCCGCCAGATTGACCGCCGCCAGCACCGCCGCCGCGTCACGGCTCATGTGGGCGCTGTCCATCAGCTTCTGCATCTCCGCATCCACCATGTTGCCGATCTTCTCCATGTAGGCGGCGTCCTCCTCCGCTACGAGGATATACTCCGTGCCGCAGATAGACATCGTTACCCGGTTCGCCATGCCAAAACCCTCCTTAATTCATTTCGTTGGGTATATATACTTATACAAATAGCATTATACCACAAAACCCGCCGGAGAAAAGTCTATTTTGGCGAAAAGCGGAAATTTGTAAAAAGTTGTCCCGCCCCGCTTTACGCCGACCCCTTTTTCGTGTAGAATGGAGAGCACGAATGAGAGGGGAGGTCATCGCCATGGACGGCTATATACTTCGGAACAGGCAGGAGCAGCTGACGCTGCCCGCCGATGCGGCCGACAAGCTGCTGCAAAGCGGGCAGGGCGACGCCGCCCTGCTGTATCTGGCCCTGCGCCGCTTCGGCCGGGGCGTCACACCGGAGGAGCTGGAAAAGGTCCTGCCCATCAGCCGCCTGCGGATCGACGCGGCGGAGAAGGTCCTTCAGGACCTGGACCTGCTGCCTCGACCGGCCCGCCAGACGCCGCCCGATCCGGCGGACGAACGCCCGGTCTACACCGCCCAGGACATCGCCGGACTGCTGACGGACAACGAGGGCTTCCGCCTGCTGGTGCCACAGACGGAGCAGCAGCTGGGCAAGAAGCTCCGCACCGCCGACTTGCAGATCCTGGCCGGTCTTTACGATGACCTGGGTATGCCCGCCGACGTGATCTATCTCCTGGTGTGTCACTGTGTCGAACGGGCCCGCAGCCAGTGGGGCGAGGGCAGACGACCAACCATGCGCCAGGTGGAAAAAGAGGGCTATCGCTGGGCACAGCTTGGCATATTTGACCAGAATTCCGCCGCGGTATACCTGAAAAAATGGGCAGAGCGCAACAGGAAGTATACTTCCTATTTGTCGAATTTACGAATTCTTAACAGGCCGCCGGTGGAGGCCGAACGCCGCTACATCGACCAGTGGATGGACATGGGTTTCCCACCGGAGACGGTGGCTCTGGCCTATGAGCGCACGGTGTTCTACAAGAAGGACCTGAACTGGCGCTATCTTAACGGCATCCTGCGCCGCTGGCACGACGCCGGCTGGCACACGCCCCGCCAGGTGGAGGAGGGCGAGGCGGCCGGCAAGCGGCCCACTGCCGCCGGTAAGTCCGCCGCCCCCGCCGGGGACAAGGACGCCTGGATGCGCCGCTATATCAAGAGGTGAGAGTATGTCATACGACGGTATCATCATGCAGCGGGCCATTGCCCGCTTTGACCAGGCCCGCCAGCGCCGGGAGGCCGAGCTGGACCAGCGCCGCCGGGAGGTCTTTGCCCGCCAGCCCCGCCTGCGGGACATCGACCGAACCCTCCGCACCACCATGAGCCGCATCGTGGCCGCCGCCGCCAAAAAGGGCGAGGACCCGCTGCCCGCCCTGCGGGTCCTGCGGGATGAAAATCTCTCCCTGCAGCGCGAGCGCGCCGCCCTGCTGGAGGACATGGGCTATCCCGCCGACTACCTGGAGGACAAGCCCGCCTGTCCCCTCTGCGGCGACACCGGCTATACCCGGTCCGGCGTCTGCGCCTGCCTGAAGCAGTACTATGCTCGCGAGCAGCTGGCGGAGCTCTCCCGGCTTCTTCCCTTGGGCGAGGCCCGGTTCGACACCTTCCGCTTTGACCTGTACGACAGCGCCGTGTGGGACAGCTACGGCGTTTCGCCCCGGGCCAACATGGAGCGCAACTTCGACGTCTGCCGGGACTTTGCCCGCCAGTTCTCCCGGGGCAGCGGCAGCCTGCTGCTCTCCGGCGGCACCGGTCTGGGCAAGACGTTCCTCTCCGCCTGCATCGCCCGGGAGGTCAGCGACGCCGGCTTCTCCGTGGTCTACGACACCGCTATCAGCGTTTTCTCCCGCTATGAGGACGCCAAGTTCCGCCCCGACGAGGTCAGCGATGCCGACGTCCGCCGCTGCGAGAGCTGCGACCTGCTGATCCTGGATGACCTGGGCACCGAGATGACCACCGCCTTTGTCCAGAGCGCCCTCTATCAGATCGTCAACGGCCGTATGCTCTCCGGCAGGTCCACCATCATCAGCACCAACCTGGCCCCGGAGGAGCTGGGCCATCGCTACGGCGCGCCCATCCTCTCCCGCATCGAGGGCGCCTACCAGATCCTGCCCTTCTTCGGCGAGGATATCCGCGCAAAGCAGTGACCGCCGCACCCGTCCCGACAGGGGCGGGTGCATTTTTTTATTTCCCGACGGTCTTCGCCCGCTTTCGACAGGCCTCCCGCCGTACAATAGGCGAAAAAAGGAGGCGACCGCCATGAAAAAAGACCAGAAGACCGATTTCCTCTCTGCCCGCGTGCGATACATATCCATCAACGATATCCGTCCCAACCCCCAGCAGCCCCGCCGCCGGTTCGACTCGGAGAGTTTGCAGGAGCTGGCGGCCAGCATCGCCGCCTACGGCATTCTGCAGCCGCTCACCGTCCGGCAGCAGGGCGCAGTCTATGAGCTGGTGGCCGGCGAGCGCCGCTGGCGGGCGGCGCGGATCGCCGGGCTGCGGCAGGTGCCCTGTCTGCTGGCCCGGGTGGATGAGGAGGACGCCGCCCTGCTGGCCCTGATCGAGAACCTCCAGCGCCGGGATCTGGATTATATGGAGGAGGCGGCCGCCATCGCCCGCCTGCTCCGCCGCTACGGGCTCAGTCAGCAGCAGGCGGCGGAAAGGCTGGGCCGCAGCCAGTCCGCCGTGGCCAACAAGCTGCGTCTGCTCCGGTTGGAGGAGCCGGTGGCGGAGGCTCTGCACCACTACGGCCTGACCGAGCGCCACGCCCGTGCCCTCCTGCGTCTGGAGGACCCGGAGCAGCGCCTTGCCGCCGTCGAGCATATCGGCAAAAACCAGCTGAACGTCGCCGATGCCGAAGGTTACATAGACCGTCTGGTCGCGCAAAACCAGACGACGCAGCCCCGCCGCCGCAGCGCGTATATCATCAAGGACGTCCGGCTGTTTCTCAACAGCGTGGACCGGGGCGTCCGGCTCATGCAGACCGCCGGCGTCGGCGCCAAAGTCTCCCGCCGGGACACGGAGGACGCCATCTGCCTCACCGTTACCATTCCCCGCGCAAAGCCGCAGAAAGATGTGTCGTAACGCTTTTGTAACCCATTCCTTGACAAACCGTGATACAATGCAGTAACGGCACGGCATTTTGCCGGTATTGCCCAAACCTGATGATACAAAGGAGGGGACACCATGAGCGACGAGTTGAATATGTCCTCTGTTACCGCCGATCCCGCGCCGGAGACGGCCGGCAAGCGCGCGGCCCCGGAAGAAAAGCCTCCCAAGACCCCCGGCAAAAGAGCCGGACTGATCATCGGCATCGCCGCGGCGGTGCTGGTGCTGGCCTACGCGGGCTGCTGTGTGGCCGCCAACGCGCTGTATTCCCACACGGCGTTTCCCAATACCTCCGTGCTGGGCATGGATATGTCCGGCCTGTCGGCGCAGGAGGCCGAGCAGCGCTGGACGGAGCAGGGGAGTGCCCTGCTGGACGGCATGACCATCCGCCTGACCCGTGACGGGCAGGAGATCGGCAGCACCACCCTTTCCGACCTGGGCGTCACCGTTCTTCCCGTCTATGTCTCCAAGGCTGCCGGCTGCGACGTGCAGGACCGGGGCTGGGGCAGCGATGTGACCGCGTTCCTCCGCGGCGGCTGGCGCTTTATCGAGAGCTGGTTCAGGGCCGTGGATGTCACGCCCCAGCTGGACGTGGACGAGGCGAAGCTCACCGCCGCCTGCGAGGAACTGTCCGACACCGTGGGCTGCACCGTAACGGACGGCGGCTACCGGCTGGCGGAGGGTGAGGGCCTGTACATCACCAAGCCCCGCGACGGCGAGAAGCTGGACGCGGCGGCGCTGCGCGCCGAGTTGGCGCAGCGCTTCGAGAGCCGCGACCTGTCCGCGGCAGCCCGGTCCGTGGAATGCGTGTTCGCGGCCCGCACCGCCGCGCCCATGGACGTGCAGGCGCTCCACGACGAGATCGCCGGCACCATGGCCGCCGCCATCTGCGACAAATCCACCGGCAAGCCCACCCAGTCCCGCGTGGGCGTACAGTTCGATGTGGAGACGGTGCAAAAGCAACTGGACGCCGCCCAGCCGGGCGAGGAATTCCTGGCTGACGCCCAGGTGCAGTTCCCGCCCGCCGCCACCGAGGAGTTGGAGCAGGCCATGTTCCGGGACGTGATCGGCACCTGCACCACCACCTGCGCCGGCCCCTGGGGCCGCCGCCAGAACATCAAGCTGGCCTCCGCCGCCATCAACGGCCGTATCTATAACCCCGGCGAGGAGTTCTGGTACAACGCCACTGTGGGCCAGCGCACCGAGGCCCGGGGCTTCCAGCCCGCCGCCGCCTACTCCGGCGGCAAGACCGTTACCTCCATCGGCGGCGGTATCTGCCAGGTATCCTCCACGCTGTACTATTCCGCCCTCATGGCGGACCTGCAGATCGTCTTGCGCTACGCCCATATGTTCGACCCCGGCTATATGCCCGTCACGGGCTGTGATGCCACGGTCAGCTGGGGCGGCCCGGACTTTGCCTTCCGCAACAGCACCAACTACCCCATCAAGATCACCACCAGCTACAACGACGAGACGAACCAGCTGACCATCACCCTGCTGGGCACCAAGACCGACGACCACTATGTGGAGATGACCAACCAGTTCCTCTCCTACTCCGAGCGCAAGACGGTCTATCAGGAGTCCGAGTCCGTGGCCCCCGGCACCACCGAGGTGGAGCAGTACGGCCACAACGGCTACGCCGTCCAGACCTACCGCAACGTCTACGCCGGCGACGGTACGCTCCTCCGCAGCACCAAGGAGGCGTACAGCGACTATGACCGGGCCGACAAGATCATCCTGGTCGCCCCCGGCGAGCTGCCGCAGTAAATAAAGAAACAGCCCCCTGCCGGGGGCTGTTTTCTGCTTTCGCTGTGTCTTCGCCGGGAGCAGACAGAGAAAAAGACCGGCGAAAGCCGGTCTTTTCTTTCTGCGTATCATTCTCTCCGTAGGGCTTCAATGGGGTTCAGCTTCGATGCCTTCATGGCCGGCACCAGGCCGAACACCACGCCGATGACCATGGAGAAGGCCACCGCGATGATGCACGCCGGTACGCTGATGGCCACCGGTGTCCCCATGATGTGGGACATCATCTCCGCCAGGGCGATGCCCGTAGCCACGCCCAGTATGCCGCCCATGCTGGTCAGCACCGCCGCCTCCGTCAGGAACTGCCAGAGGATGCGGCTCTGCTGCGCGCCGATGGCGATCTTCAATCCGATCTCGCGGGTGCGCTCTGTCACGGACACCAGCATGATGTTCATCACGCCGATGCCGCCCACTACCAGCGAGATAGCCGCGATCCAGATCAACTGCTTGTTGGTGCTCTCCGACAGGCTCTGCAGATCGCTGGCCTGCTGGAGGAGGTCCTTGGACTCGTACTTGTACTTCGTGGTGCGGATGGCGTTCTCGTTCAGATACTTGGCCACATTGTCGCCGGCGGCGGTCATGTCGTTGGTGCTGGTGGCCCGCACCGCCGCGTACTGGGGTTCATCATACCGGTACGGCACCGACCAGCACACGTCCGGGATGAAAATGGTCCCCGCTGTGCTGCCGGCGTACATCTGATAATCCTTAAAGTTGTTGATCACCGGTCCGCTGCTGGACCGGGAGGACACCACACCCACCACGGTGAACGGCATCCCGTTGATCTCGATGGTGCCGCCGATGGGGTTCTCGCCCTGGAACAGCGACTTTGCCGACTTCGCGTCGATCAGCGCCACATTCCGCCGGTTCTCATAGTCCGCCGCCGTGAAGGAGCGTCCGTAGTTCACCGCGTAGTCCACGGCCGTCAGATAGTGGTCGTCCACGCCGTACAGCGAACCGCTGAACGCTGTATTGCCCACGTACACGTTGTCGCACCAATCCCGGGAGTAGTACATACTCACCAGCGACACGCTGCCCAGCTTCTCCATCTCATCCCGCATCTCCCGGGTCACTGGGTCGATACCCTCCGGCAGCGCCGAGTAGTTCAGGTCGAAATAGTTTTGGCTGTCCGTGGCGCCGATGGTCACCCGCACCACGTTGTTGCCCGCGCCGATCAGGTTCTGCTTGATCTGCTCGTTGGTGCCCTGAATGGTGGACACGATGGTGATGATCGCGGCGATACCGATAATAATGCCCAGCATGGTCAGAAACGACCGCAGCTTGTGGCTCCACACGCCCTGAAAGGCGAGATTTATATTTTCCAACATATGGTTATCCCGCCTCCTTTATATGCCGTAGTTGTACAGCTGGTCGGTCGTGGCCTCCTGGGTGTGGGCACCCTCCACCACGTCGCGTCCATAGGGGAACGCCACATAGTCGTCCACGGTCAGCCCGCCCCGTATCTGCGTATAGCTTCCCCACAGATCCCGGCCGGTCTGCACCCACCGCTGCTCCAGTCTGCCGTCCTCGCCCCGGGCCATCACATAGCTCTTGCCGTTGTCGGTCCGGATGAACATGCTCTGCAGATACAGTGAGCTGCCGCTTTCTTCCGCGCTGGTGTCCTTCTGGTACTGTATATCCACATAGTCATTGGGCTGCAAATTCGCGTCCTCGGTGACAAACACCTTGAAGGGGTAGTAGGACACGTTACTGTTGCCGTCGCCCCAGTTGTTGCCGTTGCTGGTGGGATAGTCGTCGATGGACACGATGGTGCCCTCGCAGGCTGCGCCGGTCATCCAGCTGCTGATGGACACGGTGTCGCCCACCTGTACGCTGCCCAGATCCATCTCGCTGAGGGTGCCGGTGACGTAATATCCGCCGCCGCCGGACAGCTCCACCACGGCCTCGCTGTTGTTATAGGCCTCGTCCGGGTCCCGCACGGCCTTCACCGTGCCGTCGAACTCCGCGTACACGTTGCCGTCGCCCAGCTCCGCCAGCTTCTTGTCCAGCTTCAGCTTCGCCACCTTCAGGTTGACCTCCTGCTCCTTTACCGCCTGAGCCTTCTCCAGAATGGCCTTGTTCAGATCCAGCTGGGTCATGGAGGACTCCAGCAGCTCGTCGATCTGGGCGATCTTCTTATCCAGCTTGGCGATTTCTTCTTTCTTGTCGCCGTAATCCAATGCCCCGTCCTGATAGTCCGCCAGATCGGCAGGTTCCATACTCACGGAAACAATGGTCTTCTTTGTGGTCGGCGTAGAAGGCTCGTTAGGGTCGGTGACAGTAACACCGGGGTCGGGCTCAGTGCTCTCGGTCTCGGTGATAGCCGTCAGCTTCAGCCCCCAGCACCGCTCCACAAGACCGCCCACCTTGTCGTCCGTGCGGTATACCAGCACCACGTAGAGGGGGTCATCTCCGGATTTGCCGTAGCTGGTGAACATACCGATCAGGTCTGTCTGTGTCAGCGGCGTTTTGGAGATCCACTGATAGTAGTACGGTGTTTTTTCCGTACCGTTGGGGATCACATTGGGGTCGGTGGAGGGAAGTATATGGGTGTGGGTTATCGTTTCATCCAACCCCTTATCATCGTATATCTTTTTGATGATGTCATCCCGCTGTTTCTGATACCCGTTGCGCTCCGCCTCCAGCGTCTCCTTGTTCTTCGCCTTCTTCAGCAGCTCCAGCTCGTTCTTCATGACCTCCAGGTTCTCCGTCTGCCGGTCATAGTCGATCTTGGCGCGCTCCACGGTGGCCTGTGTCAGGGTGGAGTCATAGCTCACCAGCACCGTGCCCTTCTTGACGCTGTCGCCCTCCTTGACCCACACCTTCTTCACCGTCTGGCTCTGGGAGATGTAGATCTTCTGCAATTTGTCCGTGGTCACCATGCCGCTGGTGTTGGAGGTGTCCCCCCAGTAGTCGGTCATGGCGCACTCGTTGACGGCGTATACGTTCACGTCGCCTCGCTGGGCGTTCCGGGCGATGGTCAGTCCGCCCCACACCGCGCCGCACACGCCCACCACGCAGGCGGCGGCGATAATGCCCTTTTTCAGCTTCTTGCTCATGCGCGGCTTCTCGCCGTCGGTGCGCTTTTCGCCGATATGCAGCTTTTCCCGCAGCGTCAGCTTCTCACTCATAGTCGTCACCTCCCGACAGTACGCCGTCCCGTATGGTCATGACCTTGGCGGCGTGGTTGGCGATGGAATGGTCGTGGGTGATCATGATGATGGTGGAGCCGCTGTCATGCAGCTGCTGAAACAGCTCCATCACCGCCGCGCCGCTGGCGCTGTCCAGCGCGCCTGTTGGCTCGTCGGCAAGCAGCAGCTTCGGCTTACCCACAATGGCGCGTGCGATGGCGACGCGCTGGCACTGTCCGCCGGACAGCTGGTCAGGGCGGTGCTCCACCCGGTCGGAAAGCCCCACCGTCTCCAGCGCGGCCCGGGCGCGCTCCAGCCGTTCTGCCTTCTTCACCCCGCCGTACAGCAGGGGCAGCGCCACGTTTTCCAGCGCCGTCAGCTTCGGCAGCAGATTAAAGCTCTGGAACACGAAGCCCAGCTCCTTGTTCCGCACCTCCGCCAGCTGCTTGTTGTTGCAGGTGGTCACGTCCCGCCCACCCAGCAGATAGCTGCCGCTGGTGGGCACGTCCAGACACCCGATCAGGTTCATCAGCGTGGTCTTGCCGCTGCCGGAGGGACCCATGATAGCCAGGTATTCCCCCTCCTCCACGTCAAGGTTCACGTTTTTCAGGATATGTGCCACGGACTTCCCCATGGGGTAGTCCTTGCATATATCGCGCATTTCCAAAATCATGCTCAGCCCTCCATCGGCGGTGTGATCACCGGCGCAGTGGCCTCCGCCATGCCGCCGGGCAGCACGGTCACGGTGCTGCCGTCGTCCGTGACGGTGTCGTTCTCAGCGGGCATATCGCCGCCGTCCATGCCGTCCATGGGAACGTTTTCGTCGATTTTTTCACCGCCGCCCTCGGGGTATACCTCGCCGCCGCTGGCGCTGGGGTCAAAGGTGGCGTCGTCATAGGTGATGCACGTCATGCCCGCCTTCAGGCTGTCGTCGGGATAGGCGATGTAGTCCTCCGCCGTCAGGCCGTCCGTCACGGGATAGGTGTCCGTCTCCGTGTTGTACTCGCCCAGGGTGACGCTCCGCTTTTCCAGCTTGCCCTTGCTGTTCTGAGCCCACACCCAGGGCTTGCCCTCGGCGTCGTTGATGAAGTAGCTGGGCAGGTTGATCAGGCTTTCGTCCTGGGTGTCCTCCTGACCGTAGTCCGGCTCTATGTACACGTGCTGGCCCATCAGCAGGCCCTCGCCGTCGCCCTCCAGCGTCACATAGAAGGGATACTTGCTGGACATGGCCGTGTCGCTGTCGCCGTAGTCGCTGCGGCTCTGCTGGGCGTTGTTCCAGTCGATGGAGCTGATGCTGCCCTTCCACGTCTGGTCGCTGACCCGGGAACGGATGACCACCGCCGTGCCCTCGGTCAGCACGCTGGCGTTGTTTTCATTCACATAGCCCTTGATGCGGAAGCCGCCCGTCTCCACGATGGTCATGAACGGCAGGGCGTTGCCGGAGTTGTCCGTGCCGCCGTCCGGGTTCAGGGACTGCACCTCGCCGTCCACCGGGGACTTGACGGTGCTGTCGGCGGTGTTGGCCTTCAGCTTCTCAATGTCCTTTTTCTTGGTGGCGATGTTGGCCTTCGTCTCCAGCACCTTCACGTTCTGCTCCCGCAGATCCAGGGCGTACTGCCGCTTGGTGGCGTCGTCATAGGTGCTGTCCATCAGCTTCTGTATACGCTCCAGCTCCGCCTGCTGGTCCTCCAGCGTGGCGTTCAGCTGCTCCAGCTCCAGCTGGGCCATCTCCAGGTCGGTGCGGATCTGGCTGAGGTCATAGGTCAGCAGCACGTCGCCCTTTTTCACGCTGTCGCCCACCTTCACCTTGATGGTGTCGATGGTCATGGCGTCGTTTTTCTTGATGGTCGTCTCGCCCAGCGGGCTGACGATGCCTGCGAACCGGTCCGCCAGACCTACGGACCCCAGCCCGCAGATCATAGACACCGACTGCACGGAGGCCTCGCCCTCCGCTGCGCCGCAGCCGGACACACAGCCCAGCAGCATCACCAGCGCCAGTACAAAAGCCGCTTTTTTCATGTTGTGTTCTCCTTTTTCCTTCCCGCGCGCCCGCGGGATGATTTTCCTATTTACTTAGACGGCAGAAATTGTCATTCCGTTCCGCCGCTGCCCCCGCCAATATCATATCATGCGCCTGCCCCTCAAAATGTGAATAAATCGTGAACACACGCTTAAGACCTTACTAAGGTTCCGTATCAAAACGGTGGCAAAACGCCCCGCGAAATATTGACAGCGTGCGGGGGAGTGTCCTATTATTATGGTGTGCCGTGTCCATCCCGGACATCTTACCGGTGTACGGGCGCCTTTCGGCGGACACGGCCCGCGTACGATACCACCGGCAGGAGGTTTTGCCATGAACAAAAAACGTATCCGCCAGATGGACCTGGCCCTGCGCCGCCGCCTTTCCGACCGTCCCGCCGCGGACTATTTTGCCCCCGGGAACGCCCTGCTCCGCACCCTCGAGACCGAGGGCTATATGCAGCGCTTTGCCGGGCTGTTCAGCGGCGCGCGCCTCCGCTGCGCCGACGTGCTGGCCCTCTGCCGCCCGGAGCTGGAGACGCTGTGCCCCGGCGAACCGTCCGAGGGCTGGCTGGCCTATGCCTACGACTATGCCCGCCGCCTGCTCTACCCGGAAAAGACCGATGCGGAGCCCTTCGCCCCCGGTGCGGTGTTCCTGCTGTCGGTGCTGCAGGTGCTGTTTGCCGCCGAGGCGGAGCTGCTGCCCCACGACCCGGCCTGGACCTTCGATTTCCTGACCGATGATGAGCTGGCCGGCAGTCCCTGTGCCCCGTCCTATCAGCGCTTCCTGCGCCTGTGGAAGCGGGAGTTCGTCTATGAGCTGATGCGTCTGGGCCTGGAGGTCACGCCCTACCGCACCCTTGAGCATATCGCCGGTGTCCACCACATCGCCGTCACCGCCGCCCGCGCCCTGCGGAAAAGCGGCGTGGCCGTGGACGTGGCCCTGGTCTCCGGCGCCGCCGCCGGCCACGATCTGGGCAAGTTCGGCTGCCGCCCCGGCGAGCGCGTGCCCTACCTGCACTATTTCTACACCGACCAGTGGTTCCGCCGCCGCCGGATGACCGATATCGGCCACGTGGCCGCCAACCACTCCGTCTGGGACCTGGAGCCCGACTACCTCTCCGTGGAGGCGCTGCTGCTGATCTACGCCGACTTCCGCGTCAAGCAGCTCCACGATGCGCAGGGCCGGGAGATCACACGTATCTCCACCCTGGCTCAGGCCTTTCAGGTGATCCTGGATAAGCTGGATGACGTGGACGGCGAGAAGCAGAAGCGCTATACCCGGGTCTACGCCCGGCTGGAGGACTTCGAGCAGTTCATGGTCAGCCGCGGCGTGGATGTCACCATGTCCGGCGGCGATACGCCCCCGCTGCCGGAGAAGCACACCGCCCTTATGACCGATGACGAGGCCCTCCGCGCCCTGACGCTCCGCTGCGTGGGCCACAATATGGAGCTGATGCACCGCCTCACCGACCAGCGCAGCTTCGCCCGTCTGCTGGAGGAGGCCCGCGGCGAGACGGACTGGCGCCGTTTGCGGGCGTATCTGGCGGTGTTCGAGTCCTATTCCCTCTATCTGCATATCCCCCAGAAGGTCCAGACCCTGACGTTCCTCTACGAGCTGCTGATGCACCGCGAGGGCGATATCCGCCGTCAGGCGGCGGCGCTGCTGGGCGAGATCATCGCCGGCTTCCACGCCGGCTACGCCAAGGAGCGCCCCGCCGACATCCGCCCGGACCCCCGGGCCATCACCGACGTGGACCAGTGGAGGCTCTATCTGGACAAGATACTGTATCCCGACCATAAGCTCATGCCCCAGCACCGCCGCTGGATCGGCTATACCCTGAAATTCGCCGTCGGCTCCCTGCTGAGCCACTGCCCCGGCCGGGAGGAGCGCTTCCTGACCCCGGTGTTCGCCTACTACCGCAGGCCGGAGGATCTGGACGACTACACCGCCTTCCAGCTGCTGGATACCGCCGCCGCTCTGCCGGATACGGCCTATACGGCCAGCCGCGCCCGGCAGATGACGGACTTTGCCGCCGCCCTGTCCCTGCGTAAGGACCTGACCATCCGCATGGCCGCCGTGCTGCTGCTGGACCGTCTCGCCCGCTTGTACCCGGAGGATGGCCGCGCGCTGGAGGCCGTGACCGCCGTCCCCGACGGCGACAGCGGCACCCTGCGCTATCTCAAGCAGGATGTGCTCTCTCAGGGCGCGCCCCTTCTTCTGCCGGAGGACGTGGTCTCCGAGATCTTCCTGGACAACCTGAAGACCGCCACGCCGTGGATCACCAAGCAGGGCAACCTGCGCCTGCTGACGGACTTTGCCCGCAGCGGCAAAAGCCCCGCCCTCCATATCGCCACCCACCTGTCCAATCTCATCAAGGTCAGCGACCGCGTCACCGTCCGCCACAGCGCCGGCAACGCCCTGCTGGCCCTGGCGCCCCGCCTGACGGCCGACCAGCGCAACGAGGTGGCGGTGGAGCTGTGCCGCGGCCTGGAGCTGGGCCAGCAGGAGTTCACCAAGTATATCCCCGACTACCTGGGCCGTTTTGCCCTGTGGCTGCCCCCGGCGGAGCTGGATGAGGTGCTGGACGACCTCCGCGTGAACCTCAGCTCCTCCGACAGCCGCGTTACCGCCTCCGTGCTGGATACCGTGGGCGTCATCTATGAGGCGTACGATGCCTATCGCTCCCGCTTCCCGGAGACGGACGACGCCTACCGCCGCCGCCGTGAACGGCTGCTGGGCCTGCTGATGCGGGGCCTCAGCGGCATTGACGGCGCCACCCGGCAGGAGGCCCTGTTCGTGTTGGGCCGCCGGGTCTTCGGCTCCGGAGAGCTGGGCCGCCACGAAAAGCGCCGCGCCTTTATGCTCACCCAGCGCAAGCTGCTCTCCGCCCAGGACGAATTCCCCGGCGAGGGCCTGACGTTCTACTACCGGGCCGCCATGCTGGGCAAGCTCTACCGCTTCATCACCGAGGAGCGCCTGTTCCACAAGGGCTTTGACTTCGGCGCGCCCCGCCCCGTGGCCTTCTTCCCCGGCACCTTCGACCCCTTCACCCTGTCCCACAAGGGCATCGTCCGGGCCATCCGCGACCAGGGCTTCGAGGTCCTGCTGGCCATTGACGAGTTCTCCTGGTCCAAAAAGACCCAGCCCTACCGCCTGCGCCGGCGCATCGCCGCCATGGCCGTGGCCGACGTGTTCCACGTCAGCATTTTCCCGGAGGACTTCCCGGTGAACATCGCCAACCCGGAGAACCTCCACGAGCTGCGCGCCGCCTTCCCGGGCCGCAGCGTGTCCATCGTGGTGGGCAGCGACGTGGTGCTCCACGCCTCGTCCTACAAAAAGCCCGTCACGCCGGACTCCATCCACACCTTCGACCACGTGGTCTTCCGCCGCACCGAGCCGGACGCTGAGCCGGCGGATTACAGCTGCATCACCGGCAAGGTGCTGGAGCTGACGCTCCCGCCCCAGCTGGAGGAGATCAGCTCCACCCGCATCCGCGAGGCGGTGGATGCCAACCGCGACATCTCCAACCTCATCGATCCCACGGTGCAGGAGTTCATCTATCGCCGCGGCCTGTACCTCCGCGAGCCCCAGGACAAGCCCGTTCTCCGCACCGAGGACCTGAGCTTCCTGCCCGCCTCGCCGGAGACGGCGGAGAAATTCCTCCGCACCATGCTCTCCGTGCCCACCGCCGCGGCGCTGCGGACGCAGATCGAGAGCCGCGGCGACGACGTGATGGTCTGCCGGGACACCGACGGCACCATTCTGGGCGCGGCCAGCTACGCCTGCCTGGACTCCGCCCGTCTCTTCGCCCGCCTGGGCGACCCGGCCCTCTCCGGTCTGGTCCGCCAGAATGCCGGCGGCCGCACCCTGCTCATCAGCGGGCTGTTCGTGCCCCGGGGCGAGCGCCAGAGCGACCTCTGCCAGCTGCTCATCACCGAGGTGCTGACCCTGGCTCTCAGCCGTGAGTTCACCTATGCCCTCTACCTTCCCCTGGAGGGTGCCGTCTCCGGCTACGGCCGCCAGCTGCTGACGCTCCAGGGCTTCGTCCCGGCTGGTGACAGCACGGACGCCCTGGCCGTGGATATGCGCTGCCCCATCGTCCTCAGCCGCAACGTGGACACCGCGGTGAAGGCGCCCTTCAGCTCCTCGCCCCGGGTGCTTGCCGCCATCGCCGCCGCCCACCGCCGCCTGCAGGCGGCGCTGACAAAGCTGCAGCCCGGATCTCTGGTGCTCAGCCTGTCCGCCGGCGTCATCTACCACCGGCTGCTCCAGCGTATCACCGGCCGCAACGGCGTCCCCGCGGAGCCCACCACGCCCCGCGTCCTCGGCCCGGATATCTGCGTCCCCTACGGCAAGATCCTCCGCGGCGTGGCCGTGCCCAACACCGTCACCAAGACCCTGCGTACCGACAAGGTCTACGAGCCGGACCTCAGCACCTATTCCATCGAAGCCTACCCCGACTACTCGCCCCTGCCCGACCAGGTCCGCACCATCCACGCCTTTGCCCGCCCCGTCATTCTCGTGGACGATATGCTCCACGACGGCAAGCGCATCCGCCGCCTGGCCCCGCTGCTCGCCGAGACGAACACCCCCGTGGATCAGGTGCTGGTGGGCTACCTCACCGGCATGGGCCGCGACCTCATGGAGCAGCTGGGCTACGACGTGGACGCCATCTACTACCTGCCCAACCTGCGCCTGCGCTTCGTCGAGTCCACGCTCTATCCCTTCATCGGCGGCGACACCGTCCGCCGCAGCGAGGCCCTGCCCGGCGGCCTTCAGCCCGCCGTCAACCGCATCCTGCCCTACGCCGCCCCCGAGTACACCGGCATGGACGACGAGACCGCCTGGGAGCTCTCCCTCTGCTGCCTTGAGAATGCCCGCGACATTCTTCTGGCCCTCGAGACCGAGTTCCGTTCCCTCTACGCCCGCAACCTCACCCTCAGCCGTCTCGGCGAAGCGGTCATCCTGCCCCTCTGTCCCGACAAGGGCGGCTGCATGACCTACGATCTCTCCCGCGCCGCCAGCACGTATTTGGAGGGAGATATAGAGCTCCTGAAACGCATGCGCCCCAGGTAAAAGCGCGCCTTTTGCGCCCTGCCATCGCCGAGTCGGCTTGCTGTACACAAAGTACAGCAGCGTCGCCTCGTCATCGGCAGGACGCAAAATCCATCGCCTTTACGGGCATGACGTGTGCCGTCCCGCTATCGCAGGACGCAAAATCCGGCACATTCTCTATTCCTCAAGGGGGGGCCTGCGCCTCCGCGCCTCGTCTTGACACAAAATCTGAACCCTTATCAAGACTGTGCGGCGCCGCCTCGTCATCGGCAGGACGTAAAATCCGGCACATTCTCTATTCCTCAAGGGGGGGGCCTGCGCCTCCGCGCCTCGTCTTGACACAAAATCTGAACCCTTATCAAGACTGTGCGGCGCCGCCTCGTCATCGGCAGGACGCAAAATCCGGCACATTCTCTATTCCTCAAGGGGGCCTGCCTTGGCGTGAAATTTGCGCGTCAGCACCCCGCCGGAGGCAAAAAGATAGAAACAGGAGAAGCTACTATGATCGATCTCAACGATACCGCCCTGCCGCGCATCCCGTCTAAGTGCCGCGTCACCCTGCTGGCCCTGGGCGATGTGGGCAGCACGCTGTTGATGGGCCTGCGGCTCATGGGCGGCGACGTGATAGACTCCATCGGCATCTGCGACGTGCGCCCCGGCGTCTCCGAGCGCTGGGAGTTCGAGCTGAACCAGATACAGTCCCCGGACGGTGCGGCGCTGCCCCCGGTGGACATCATCGCGCCGGAGCAGCTGTTCGACGGCGACGTGTTCCTGTTCTGCGCCTCCCGGATGATCCCGGATACCTCCGTTACGGCGGGGGATGTCCGCATGGCCCAGTACGGCCTGAACCGGGAGCTGGTGTCCATCTACGCCCGCATGGCCCGGGACAGGCGGTACAGGGGCCTGTTCTGCGTGGTCAGCGATCCGGTGGACCCACTCTGCCGTGCCGTCCTGCGTGAAAGCGGCCTGTCCCCGGCCCAGGTCCGGGGCTTCGGCCTGGGCGTTATGCACGCCCGCGCCCTGTACTACGCCCGGAAGGACCCCCGCTTCGCGTCCTACCTCACCGAGGGCCGCGCCTTCGGCCCCCACGGCGAGGACCTGGTGCTGGCCAACTCCATTGCGCACTACGACGACGCCCTCTCCCGTGAGTTGACGGAGAAGGTGGCCCACGCCAATCTGGAGATGCGTAAGCTGGGCTACAAGCCCTATGTGGCCCCGGCCCTGTCCTCCGGCGCGCTGAGCCTGCTGGCCCTGCTGCGGGGGCAGTGGCATTATTCCTCCGTCTACGACGGCCAGGTGTTCATGGGATGCCGCAATCGTCTGACCCCCGCCGGCATCGAGACGGAGGCGCTGACCCTGCCGCCCGCCCTGCAAAAGCGTATCGATGACACCCGCGCCAAGCTGAACGCCATAGAATAACGGAGGTATCCGCCATGCTCACCGCTCTGCTCCCCGAAAACGACCGCAGCCCCGCCCTGCGGGACCTGCTGGTGCCCCTGCTGCCCCCGGGCAGCGATATCCGCGACCCCGATGACGGGCTGGAGGACCTGGCCGGCCGCCGTCTGCTGTTCGCTGTGGCGCTGGATGAGGGCGGCTGCAATATGGCCTATTACCGTATGCTCTCCCGCCTGCGCCGCAGCACAGACCTGCTCTCCGACAGTATCGGCGCGTGCATCGTCACCGGCGTGGGCGAGTTCTACACCAAGGATGTGGCCCGGGACATGGTCTTCGCCGCCAACCAGGCGGGCTGCGGCTTCCTCGGCCGCCCGCTGGTGGAGGCCACCGGCTCCCTGCGGAATTTCCGCACCCAGGCCCAGATCGGCGGTACCGATGAGGTCACGGCCTTCCATGCCGCCGTGGCGGAGCTGCTCTCCCGCCTGGACGGCTGGGAAAAGCCCGCCCCCATCCGCCATGTGCTGGCTCTCCACGCCTCCCAGCGCGCCACGTCCAACACCCTGGCCCTGTGGGAGCTGGTGAAGGCCGGTCTTCCGTCGGACCTCGGCGTGCAGGAGATCTGCCTCCGCAACGGCACCATGGCCGACTGCAACGGGTGCAGCTATACCGCCTGTCTCCACTTCGGCGAGCAGGGCGGCTGCTTCTACGGCGGCCCCATGGTGGACGAGGTCTATCCCGCCGTGCGGAAATGCGACGCCCTGGTCATGCTCTGCGCCAACTACAACGACGCCCTGGCTGCCAATCTGACCGCCTGTGTCAACCGGCTCACGGCCCTGTTCCGCCAGACCCGTATGTACGACAAGCGGATCTTCGGCCTGATCGTCTCCGGCTACTCCGGCGGCGACCTGCTGGCCCGCCAGCTGATCTCCGCCCTGAACATGAACAAGTCCTTCTACCTTCCGCCCCGCTTCTCCCTGCTGGAAACGGCCAATGAGCGCGGCAGCCTGGTGAAGCTGCCGGGCATCGAGGCGCAGGCGGCGGCCTTCGCCCGGCACATCGCGGAGAGCTGAATAACCCCGCCGCAAACCGGGGAAAATACTTCCATCAATCAAAAGGAGGTGTGTTCCATGCAGGCAATGGTGTTGGAGAAGGCGTGCATCCAGTGCGGACTGTGCGCGGGGCTGTGCCCGGAGGTGTTCGAGCTGAACAGCGGCGAGCCCGCCCGGGTGACGGTGGACCCTATCCCGGACGCGCAGAAGATCGGCGTGCAGGAGGCGGCGGACAGCTGTCCCGTGGCCGCCATTCAGGTAACGGCGTAAAAATCCCCGGAAATGCCGCAAAAACCACTTTACAACGGTGATTTTCTGTGGTATCATCTCAAAGTACGCGCTAAGCGCGTCCGACCCCTGCCTTAGCCCTGCGGAGCGTTCCATCTCTCCCACGGCCCAGGCTGCGGGCGTATTTCAAGAAAGGTGGAAACACAACCATGATGCTGAAAGACCAGAAGACCTCTATCATCGAGGCCAATCGCACCCACGAGACCGACACCGGCTCCCCCGAGGTCCAGGTGGCCATTCTCACCGAGCGTATCAACCAGCTGACCGCGCACCTGAAGGTCCATCCCCATGACTTCCACAGCCGCCGCGGTATGCAGATGATGATCGGTAAGCGCCGTCGTCTGCTGGACTACCTGGCCAAGAAGGACATCGAGCGTTATCGTGCCCTGATCGCCAAGCTGGGTCTGCGTAAGTAAGTTGAAACAGGGTGATGTGCGCTTGCGCATCACCCTTCTTTCACATTCTGCGCCGTGTACAAATTGACCATTAGCAGTTGAAAATGCGCCGAAATTCAGGGTTTCGGAGCGTTTTCAAGTGCTAACGGCGATAGGTCGCGGGCAGAATGCCATTTCACAAAAAAGGAGAAACGATATGTCAACGATCATCACCAAGCGCCAGTTCCCCCACTATCACAAATACACCATGGACCTGGCCGGCCGTCCCCTGACGCTGGAGGTGGGCAAGCTGGCTGAGCTGGCCAACGCCGCCGTCATGGTGGGCTATGGCGACACCCGCGTCCTCTGCTGCGTCACCGCCGCCCCCCGTCCCCGCGACGGCATCGACTTCTTCCCCCTGTCCGTGGACTTCGAGGAGAAGATGTACGCCGTGGGCCGCATCCCCGGCAGCTTCAACCGCCGCGAGGGCCGTCCCGGCGAGAAGGGCATCCTGACCTCCCGCGTCATCGACCGCCCCATCCGCCCCCTGTTCCCCTATGACTTCCGCAACGACGTGTCCGTCATGTGCACCGTCATGGCCGTGGATCACGACTGCTCTCCGGAGATCGCCGCCCTCATCGGCACCTCCGCCGCCCTGGCCATCTCCGACATCCCCTGGAACGGCCCCGTGGGCGCCCTGAAGGTGGGTCTGGTGGACGGCAAGCTGG
>ENA-UOJJ01000440-UOJJ01000440.1-human-gut-metagenome-genome-assembly--contig:-CS66-NODE-440-length-70711-cov-131.288610_pt1 | contig 70711 bp, 62 predicted proteins | sample MGYA00242343_ERZ723890 | MGnify/ENA metagenome assembly ERZ723890
TGTTCATGACAATCAGCTGACCTTGTTCTGATGGCTTATATCGAACTCACGTTAATATATTCTTTCTCTCTCAACACTACGAGTACCTTCATTCTGAACTGTTCGAATTTTTCGAATAGTTGCTTCTTCATTCAGCTCGTCAGTCGAAAAAATTTCCTTAAGATGATAATTAATGGTATTAACCTCTACCCCGCAATAGCTCCGCCATCGCCTTCTGAGTCAGATATATTGTCTCATCGCGAACAATTGCCGGCACCGTTCCGGCGCCGTCAGGCAGATTGTATATTATAAACTGGATTTCTTTTGCCATAAGTATGCAAATATAGTTATAAATTTCCGAAACACAATGTTCTTATCATTGCCATATTATCTACCTTCATTCTGAGACAGTCGGCAGCGTCAGACTGACTCCGCTTACAGAATTTTATGTCATAGGGTTCGGAATATTTCTGCTTTGCGTAACATTGTCGTAAGAAAAAATTTGGAGATATGGCGGCGACATTTTATCTTTGCGATATGCGCTACTTTATCTCTGCCGGAGAGGCTTCCGGCGACCTCCATGCCTCCAGACTGATAGCGAGTCTGCGAGAAAAAGATCCCGAAGCACGGTTCACGTTCCTCGGCGGCGACCTGATGGCCGCCGAAGCCGGTCACAGGCCGCTGCTGCATTTCCGCGACATGGCCTTCATGGGCTTCAGTGAGGTAATACGCAATTTCGGACGCATAGGACGCAATCTTGCCCTTGCGCGCGAAACTCTCGAGAAAGAGCGCCCCGACGCGCTCATCGTTGTCGACTATCCCGACTTCAACCTTAAGCTTGCAGCGACAGCGAAAAAGCTCGGGATTCCTGTCTACTATTTCATTCCCCCGAAGGTATGGGCATGGAAAAAATGGCGCATCCGTTCTCTCAGACGGCTATGCCGGCGGCTGCTGTGCATATTTCCCTTCGAGGTCGATTTCTATAAGCGCGAAGGGGTCGACGTAGACTATGTCGGCAATCCGAGCGTCGAGGAAATCGACTCGCAGATAGCGGCGCTCCCCCCGGCCGAGGACTACCGTTATCAGAACGACCTTACGTCGCGTCCGCTGCTGCTGCTTGTCCCGGGAAGCCGCCGGGGTGAATTGCGCAACAATCTGCCTGTCATGGCGTCGGTAGCCCGGCGCCGCCGCGACATGCAGGCCGTTGTCGCCGGCGCCCCGGGAATCGACATGGAATTCTACCGCTCGCTGACAACTCTGCCGGTGATCTATGGCGAGACCGTCGGCCTTATGGCCAACGCCCGCGCCGCACTGGTCACGTCGGGCACGGCCACACTGGAATGCGCACTGGCCGGAACGCCGCAGGTAGCCTGTTACCGCGCCAACGGCTCGCGCCTGAGCTACTCCATAATGCGGCGGCTGCTCAATGTCGACTATGTCACGTTGCCGAATCTCATAGCCGGAGCACCGGTAGTTCCCGAGATGCTGCTCCATTACTGCACTCCCGAAGCTGTAGGCCTGCGCCTGGCCGGGATCGTCGCCGACGGCCCCGAGCGCGAGAAACAGCTCGAGGGCTACGCCGTCATCCGCCGCAGGCTCGGAGAAGCGGGAGCTGCCCGACGCGCCGCCGATATAATCATCAACGACCTCCGCAACAATGGATAAGAAACCTATCAGAATTCTTTTTGTGTGCCTCGGCAATATATGCCGCAGCCCGGCCGCCGAGGGGGTGATGCGCGCCCTTGTCGAAGAGCGCGGCATCGCCGGAGAATGGGACATAGACTCGGCCGGAACTGGCGGCTGGCATGTCGGCGACCTGCCCGACCGGCGAATGCGCATAGCCGCGCGCCGGCGCGGTCTCGAGCTCGACCATATATGCCGTCAGGTAACGCAGGACGATTTCAGCGAGTTCGACATCATCGTGGCCATGGACGAGGGAAACTACCGCGACCTGCGCGCCCTCTCGCCCAGCGACGAAGGGGATCGCCGCATCCACCGCATCTGCGAATGGTTCTCACCGCTGACGCGCTCGCGCTACGACTATATTCCCGATCCCTACTACGAAGGCGCCGAGGGCTTCGAGCTTGTTCTCGACCTGCTTTCCGAAGCCTGTTCGAACATAATCGCCAACCCTTTTAACGAATGAGACCTATCCCCGAAACAATCCCCGCCGTCAGCTACAGCTACGAAGAGCTGACCGACAGGCAGCGCCGCCTTGTCGACGCCGCCCGCAATGCTGTCGGCGGCTCATACGCTCCGTTCAGCAACTTCCATGTCGGCGCGGCCATAGAAATAGAGCAGCCCGACGGCAATTTCTTAATTATCAGCGGCGCCAATCAGGAGAACGCCGCTCTGGGCTCGACAATGTGTGCCGAACGCACGGCAGCCTACTGGGCCCACGCCAACCATCCCGACGGGCTGTTCCGCGCCATTGCAATAGCTGCGCGCGACGCCGACGGCAAAGAGCTGCCGACTCCGATTTCGCCCTGCGGCTCATGCCGTCAGGCGCTCGTCGAATATGAGAAACTTGCGGGCAGTCCGGTCGAGGTCTGGCTCATAGGGGCCGGCTCCATTATCTGGGTTCCATCGGTAAAAGCGCTCCTTCCGTTCGCGTTCACTGAATTTTAACGGGAAAAATAAACGGCTGAAACCGTCCTGTCGTAAGGACGTGCCTTCGGTACGCTTCGCATACAACTAACAATCAGCGCGTTACATCGGACGCCAGTAGCTAGACAATTCCTGCAAGGTATTGTATACTTTCGCGCGATAAGCGCTGAAAGCGCGATATCTCTACATCCCACTGCGATAGCTGTGGGCTTGAGAACCAACAATATATGCGTGACAAGCTGCGGAGCGTGCGCAGTCACGCAACCGGCGATAGCCAAGGCCCGCGACCTGTGCTGTCGCGTTTCGCGGCAGCGCGCATTGCCGTGGCTTGCCGCGAATTTGTGGGGGGAGCGGTGGTTGCCGCCAGCTATCGCAGTTGTAGAGATTTCGCGCGTCCCGCGCTTGACTATAGAATCAGAAATGATCTGCTATTCAGACTTTTGATGCGTATTGAATGCGAGTGTCCATAATTCAGGCAATCAAATGCGTCCGCAAAAATGGCAAAAAATTGTCATGCACTATAGCCAAAGGCACGCCTCCACATTCAGGGCGGAAAATCATACAAGCTGGAGTTTTGCAACATCCCCCTACGTCAGAGCGTTTCTTACGCCGATTTCATCTAAATTACCGGCGGGCGTAGCTTCGGAAACTATAGCTGACGCCCGACTTCTCGTCGGTAATGGGGCCCGTTTCCTCGATGAGCTGCCAGTCGGCGTCGGCAATCTCGGGGAAGAAGGTATCGGCATCCGTTACCGAAGCATCGATGTCAGTCAATTCGAGAGCATCGGCAATGCCGAAAGCCTGACGGTAGATTTCACCGCCTCCTAATATAAATATGCGTCCGGTCTCTTCGGCGGCGGCGATTTTCAGAGCCTCGTCGAGACTCCCGGCCACTGTTGCTCCGCGGCCGTCGTAGTCGCCGCTACGGGTGACCACGATGTTAGTGCGCCCCGGGAGCGGCCCTTTCGGGAACGATTCGAAAGTCTTGCGCCCCATGACTATGGGATGACCCATCGTCAGCCGTTTGAACCGGCGCAGGTCGTCGCTGATATGGAAAAGCAGATCGCCTCGGCGCCCTATCGCGCCATCGCGGGCAACGGCGACAATGATTGTTACAACGGGCTTCATACGGCAACAGTTGCTTTAATGTGAGGCCACGGATCATAGTCGCGCAGCTCGAAATCCTCATACCTGAAATCGAAGATGCTCTTCACGTCGGGATTTATCACCATGCGCGGCAGAGGACGCGGCTCGCGGGTGAGCTGAAGCTTCACCTGGTCGAAATGGTTGTGATAGATATGCGTGTCGCCCAGAGTGTGGATGAAATCGCCCGGTTTAAGCCCCGTTACCTGCGCCATCATCATTGTCAACAGCGCATAGCTGGCGATATTGAACGGCACTCCAAGAAAACAGTCGGCACTGCGCTGATAGAGCTGAAGGCTCAGGCGCCCGTCGGCCACATAAAACTGGAAAAAGGCGTGGCAGGGGGGAAGGTTCATGTTGTCGAGATCGCCGACATTCCATGCGCTGACGATTATGCGGCGGCTTTCGGGATTGTTGACGATGTCGTTGACGGCCTGCGTGATCTGGTCGATCGAGCCGCCCCGGTAGTCGGGCCACGAACGCCACTGATAGCCGTAGATATGGCCCAGCGAACCGTCGGGGTCGGCCCACTCGTTCCAGATTCTAACGCCATGTTCCTGAAGATAGCGGGCATTGGTGTCGCCGGCGAGAAACCAGAGCAATTCGTAGATGATCGATTTCAGATGGAGTTTCTTCGTTGTCAGCAGCGGAAAGCCCTGACTGAGGTCGAAGCGCATCTGGTGGCCGAAGATGCTGCGCGTGCCGGTTCCGGTGCGGTCGCCGCGGTCAACTCCGGTGGTCATTATCGTGTTGAGCAGGTCGAGATATTGTTTCATTGCATGGAAAACTTATTGTGACAGGCCATCGACATATATGGCCTTGTAGGGATAGGCGGGGCACACGTTCTGACAGACGCCGCAACCGATACAAAGAGCCTCGTCGACGCGCGCCAGGCGGTGGCCCGACGCAAGCTCAGTCATCGTTATCGCCTTGCGCGGACATGCTTTGGCGCAGGCGCCGCAGCCTATGCAGTTGCCGGCAATGACATTGGCGCGGCCTATCACCGTCTGCCGTTTCTCGGCGATAGTGAGCGGCTCGAGGGCTCCGGTAGGGCACAAGTTGTTGCAGCGCGAGCAGTCGAACGAGCAGGCGGCGATGTCAAAACGCATAACCGGACGCAGGGCATTCAGGGCGCCGTATTCGCCGAGCGATGGGCGCAGCACGCCCGTGGAGCAGTGGCTGACGCAGAGGCCACAGGCCGTGCAGCGGCTCAGAAAGGTCTTGCGGTCGGGTGCTCCCGGAGGACACACTGGAAACTCCGGCGAAGGCATCGTTCTTCCGCCGGCCGCGGCAAGCGAGCGGGCGGCACGGTCGGCCCGGAGTGCTACGGGAGCGACTGCGGCAACGATTCCGGCAGCGAGAAAACGGCGACGGTCGAGGCGGCGCGGGCCGTCGAAAGCCGTAGGCGCCGTTTCGCGCCGGCGACCGGCGCGCATCATCATCGGCATCGCCAGACGGTGGCTCTCTGGAGTATACGAAATGGCGTCGTTCGGGCACACAGGCAGACAGTCGAAGCAGACCACACAGCGCGCGCCATCGATGACATGGCTTTCGAGGTCGATGCAGTGGGCCTTGCAGGCATGCTCGCATTTGCGGCACTGGATACACTTGTCGGTATTGATGTCGATATGGAATATCGAGTAGCGCGAGACAAGCCCGAGTGTCGTGCCTACGGGGCAGAAACTCGTGCAGATGGCGCGTCCGCGGCTGCGGGCCACAAGCCCGACAACGAGCAGAGTGGCAAGCGCTATGGCGAAGCCCAGCAGCGACGCACCGGCCATTTTCGCCGACCCGGCAGCAACGACAGCCCAGGCGGGACGCACAATATCGGCCGCTATCCGGCCGAAAGCGCTGTATGGGTCTATAAGAGCCGCAAGGGCGGTTGTCCCGGCCATCAGCGATGCCGCCGTCACAGCGAGCACAACGTTGCGCAGCGCCGGCGACGGTTTCTTATAGTGATACTGACGAGGACGGAAACGGCGCCGCGTGCGGGCGCACAAGTCCATGAGCGTGCCCATAGGGCACACCGTCGAGCAATATATGCGGCCGAAGATGAGAGTGGCGATAATCCAGCCTACGAATATGACCATAGAGAACGACAGCGCGGCGGGCAGAAGCTGAACGCGCGCTATCCAGACAGCCACACGGGGAACCGACATGCCGAAGGCCGTAAAAAGCGCGGTGGCGGCGGCAAAAGCCACCGCCGCCACCGTGATGCGGCCCATGCGAAGGGCATGTCGTGAGATTGTCATTCCACAGTCCAGGTGTTTCCCGCCAGCACCATGTCGCGCAGGCACTTGAAGCCTTTCTTGGCGCACACTTCGGCAACCTGGGCGTCGAGAGCCTCGTTATAGACGGGAGCTTCGACATCGCGGATGATTCCTACTGCAAGCGGCAGGTCGTGGCCGTCCATCATGGCGAGCTGCTGATGGAGGAAGTTGCTCTTTGAGTGGGCATCGTGAACGAGGACGTCGTCGAGTGTCCAGCCGTCTTCACCGATGGTCACAGCCTTGAGCAGGAAGCCGTCGCCGACGAGGCCGCGGTTCATATCCTTGCCGAAGAGCATCTTCTCGCCGTGGCGCAGATGGATTGTGCGGTCGGCGCGAACCTCGCGGTCGGTGATGGCGTTATGGATGCCGTTGTTGAAGATGACGCAGTTCTGAAGCACCTCAACGACAGAAGTTCCGTGGTGGCGTGCGGCAGCCTCCATCACCTCGCGGCTCGTTTCGAGCTCGACGTCGATTGTGCGGGCGAAGAAGTTTCCGCGGGCACCGAACACGAGCTCGGCGGGGATAAACGGATCTTCGGTTGTTCCGTAGGGCGATGATTTCGACACGAAGCCGCGATCGCTCGTCGGCGAATACTGTCCTTTTGTCAGACCGTAGATCTTGTTGTTGAACAGCATTATGTTTATGTCGATATTGCGGCGCACGGCGTGGATGAAGTGGTTGCCGCCGATGGCGAGACCATCGCCGTCGCCCGAGATCTGCCACACTGTCATGTCGGGACGCGCGATCTTATAGCCGGTAGCGATGGCGGCGGCACGTCCGTGGATGGTGTGGAATCCGTAGGTGTTCATATAATAAGGCAGGCGAGAGCTGCAGCCGATACCCGAGATGACAGCCGTCTTTTCGGGAGCGACGCCCAGCGAGGCCATAGCCTTGTGGAGCGAGTTCAGGATGGCGTGGTCACCACAGCCGGGGCACCAGCGCACGGGGTTGGCGTTCTTGAAATCAGAGGCCTTATATGTTGTTTCCATTGGATAGTCAGTTATTTAAGGTTATAAACGGGTCACCGGTTGATAATCTCGAGAGTCTTGGCCTTTACCTCGCCGACAAGGAACGGCTGGGCCTGAACCTTGTTGATGCGGTAAATCTCAGTGCGCGGGAAGCGGCTCTGCATGAAGTCGGCGAACTGGCCGGTGTTAAGTTCGGCAACTATAACTTTCTTATAGCGGGCCAGCACCTCGGCGGTGTTCTTCGGCATCGGGTTGATATAGCGGAACTGGGCGAAAGCCACGGCATGGCCTTCGGCGTTGAGTTCGGCAGCGGCCGTGCGCAGATGACCGTAGGTACCACCCCAGCCTACCAGAAGGGTGTCGGCGCCGTTGGGATCGAAGACCTCGAGGTCGGGGATATCGTTGGCGATGCGGGCGACTTTCTCCTGACGTGCCTTAACCATAACCTCATGCTCGTGGGGGTCGGTTGTGATGGCACCGGTGCGCGAGTCCTTTTCAAGACCGCCTATGCGGTGGGGACGGCTGTGACCTTCTTCAGGAACGGCCCAGTAGCGGGCATAAGTCTCGGGATCGCGGTCGTAGGGCATCCACTCCCCTTCGAGACGGTCGGCCGGAAGCAGCGGCGGATGGATTTCGGGGAGGTCGGAGGCTTCGGGAATGCGCCATGCGCTCGAGCCGTTGCCGATGAAGGCATCGCTGAGAAGGATGACGGGGGTCATGTGTTCGAGGGCGATGCGGCATGCCTCGAAAGCCATTGTGAAGCAGTCGGTGGGCGATGCGGGAGCGACGACACAAACGGGAGATTCGCCGTTGCGGCCGTAGAGAGCCTGCATGAGGTCGGTCTGCTCGGTTTTGGTGGGAAGGCCGGTCGACGGGCCGCCGCGCTGGACGTCGATGACAACCAGAGGCAGTTCGGCCATGACGGCCAGACCTATTCCCTCGCTCTTGAGAGCCAGACCGGGGCCTGAGGTCGAAGTGACGGCAAGGTCGCCGGCGAAAGAGGCACCGATGGCCGAGCATACGCCGCCGATCTCGTCTTCCATCTGAACGGCTTTGACACCGAGGTCTTTGCGTTTGGCCAGTTCATGAAGAATATCGGTGGCGGGAGTTATGGGATAGCTTCCGAGGAAAAGTGGGCGACCCGAACGTTCTGAAGCGGCGATAAGGCCCCAGGCCGTCGCAGTGTTGCCGTTGATGTCGGTATAGACACCCGGACGCGGATCTTCGGTCTCGACGCGATAGGTCGACACCGAGGCATGGATATTGTGACCGTAGTCCCAGCCGGCCTGTAGCACCTTGGAGTTAGCTTCGTAGACAGCAGGCTTGCGGGCGAATTTCGTCTTGAGATGCTCGAAGGCGCGTTCCAGCGGGCGGTCGAAAAGCCAGCAGACAAGGCCCAGAGCGAAGATGTTCCTGCATTTGAGCACACTCTTGTTGTCCATGCCGCTGTCGGCCAGAGCGGCCTTTGTCATGGCCGTAACCGGCACCTCGACCACTCTTTCGGGGCTGAGGCCGAGTTCGGCTATGGCATCGTCGGTGGCATAGAGAGCCTTGCGGAGGTCGGGTGCCTTGAACGAGTCGATGTCGATGATCACAATGCCGTCGGGCTTGAGGAAGCGGACATTCTGCTTCAGAGCCGCGGGATTCATGGCTACGAGGACATCGCAGGCATCGCCGGGGGTGTGGACACCGCGGCCCACGCTTACCTGAAAGCCGCTGACACCGCTGAGCGAGCCTTGCGGCGCGCGTATCTCAGCCGGATAGTCGGGGAAGGTTGACACTTGGTTGCCGAGACCGGCCGACACATTGGTGAAGATGTTGCCGGCGAGCTGCATACCGTCGCCTGAATCGCCCGAGAAGCGGACGACAACCTTGTCGAGTGTTTTAACGTTTGTTTTTTCCATCATTTACTATCTGTCGATATTAGAAAATCGGAGTGCTTTTTTTGGGATTGTCCCGGGTTATTAGGTATTTAAGGTTAGAAAACTGTGTTATCGGTTAAAGCGGAGAGCGCGGCCGCGCACTGCGGTGTCGACCTTTGTTCCGTCGAAGACCCGGCGGCCGTTGAGCCATGTCGAGGCGACTGCCCAGTCGAGGGTGGCGCCGGCGAGGGGAGTCCAGCCGCAACGGCTGACGACGTCGGCGTCGCTGACAGTGTGGCGCCGGCGTTCGGCGAGCACAAGGTCGGCGTAGGCGCCCGGCCGCAGGAATCCGCGGTCGGCGATTCCGTAGAGCCGGGCCGGGTTATGGGCCATAAGCTCTGCGGTGCGCTCGGCGCCGAGCATGGTCAGCATGGCCGGCAGCGAGAACTGAAGCATCGGCATTCCCGACGCGGCGGTCAGAACATCGCCGGCCTTGTCGGCGAGAAGATGAGGGGCATGGTCGGTAGCTATGGTGTCGATGCGGCCTTCGGCAATGGCGGTCAGCAATGCCTCGCGGTCATCCTTGACTGCGGGATTGCATTTTATGCGGGCGCCCAGACGGGCGTAGTCGGCCGAACTGAAAAGGAGATACTGCGGACAGGTCTCGGCGGTGATGCGCTTCGCGGCGACATCGCCCGGCTCGAAGAGTAGCGCTTCTTCGGCGGTCGAGACATGGAGCACGTGGAGGCGCGAGCCGTGGGCTTTGGCCAGCTCTATGGCGCGCTGCGTAGCCAGCAGGCAGGCACGGCGGGTGCGGATGTCGGGGTGGCGCGCTATTGAGAGGTCGCCCGACGCCGCCACGGCGGCGCGGCAGCGCGCTATCTCGGCCTCATCCTCGGCATGAACGGCTATCAGGGCGTCGACACGCCCGAAAATATCGTCGAGAGCCGTGCGGCGGTCGACGAGCATATTCCCTGTCGACGACCCCAGAAAGACCTTCACTCCGGCAACCCGCGAATAATCGGCCTGCAGAAGCTCGTCGAGATTCGTGTTGGTGGCTCCGAGATAGAAGGCATAGTTTGCAGTGGCCACGGCTGCAGCCCGCTGCTCCTTGGCCTCGAGGGCCGCAAGAGTGGTAGTGGCGGGGCGCGTGTTGGGCATATCGATTATCGACGTGACGCCTCCGGCGGCGGCGGCTGCGCTTTCCGAGGCCATGTCCCCTTTCTCGGTCAGGCCCGGATCGCGGGTGTGGACATGCTCGTCAATGACGCCCGGAAGGAGTGTCTTGCCTGCGGCATCTTCAACGCTACGGGCCGAGGCCACGACCTCGGCGGGGGCATCCCCCACTCCGATAGCGGCAATGCGCTCGTCCGCGACTGCAAGCCAGCCCCGGAAGCTCGCTCCCTCGTTGACGATAAGAGCATCGCGAATCAGCAGGTCAACTGTTTCCATCAGTCTTTGCGTCGGTAATCGGGATATTTTTTGAACAGACTGCCGAGTTTCAGACGGACGACGCCGAAGACAGCCTCGCCGAAGATGCCCGACGACATCTTGCTCGTTCCGAGAACCCGGTTGACAAATATAATCGGCACTTCGGCAATCCTGAAGCCGTATTTATGCGCCGTGAATTTCATTTCTATCTGAAAGGCATAGCCCTTGAAGCGCACCTCTTTCAGCGGAAGTGCCTCAAGCACCCGGCGGGTGTAGCAGACAAAGCCTGCGGTGGTGTCGTGGACAGGCAGCCCGGTCACTATCCTGACATATTTCGAAGCGAAGTAGCTCATCAGCACGCGCCCCATAGGCCAGTTGACGACATTGACGCCCGAGACGTAGCGCGAGCCTACCGACATATCGGCTCCGTCGGCACACGCCTGCCTGAGTTTCTCGAGATCGGCGGGATTATGGCTGAAATCGGCGTCCATCTCGAATATATAATTATAGGCGGGGCGCTGAAGGGCCCAGTCGAATCCGGCCAGATAGGCCGTACCCAGTCCCTGCTTCCCCGGACGCTCCACGAGATTGACGCGGCCGGGATATTCGTTCATCTTGGCTCTGACAATCGACGCCGTCCGGTCGGGCGAGCTGTCGTCGATGACAAGCACGTCCATCGGCGTGTTCAGCGCCATGACCGCATCAATTATCGCGGCGATATTCTCTTCCTCTTTATAGGTAGGGATTATCACCAGCGAATCGCGCGCGTCGGTCGCCGCCATATTTCTTTGTCTGTCCATAATACGCCGCAAATTTAACCGAAAAAAAAACCAAAAGCAAGCTTCGGGAACGAAATCGCCCGCAATGCCGCATATTTTCAGTCCGGAACCACAGAAAAACCGACAATCGAACATTCGGCAGCGAACAAAAGAGCGCCTGAAAGTGTATTCTATGGTGAACGGCCGATATTGCGACGGCTGTCCTTATTCGTCGCAACATGAGCCGGTTCAACTACTGATTTGTCAAATTTTTCAAAAAAAGTTTAATCAATTTTTGGATAACTATTTACAAAACATTAACTTTGCGGCGATTTATCAACGTTAAACACCATTTATTATGAAGAAAGTTTTACTTATGGCTGTTGCCATTGCCGGTGCAATGACAGTCAGTGCTCAGCAAGCTCAGGAGCACACTAACTTCGGTTCGAACTGGTCGATCGGTCTCGACGGCGGTGTAACCACCCCCCTGACCCACCACGCCTTCTTCGGCAATATGCGCGGAACCGTTGGTATCCACATCAACAAACAGATCTCTTATGTTTTCGGTGCCGGTATCGAAGCCGCATGGGGCGTTAACACCTCAAGCTGGAACAACCTCGAGCGCAGCAACACCGCTTTCGACAGCCAGTATGTCGGCGCTTACGGAACCATCAACCTGACAAACCTCTTCATGGGCTACAGCTGCGACTTCCGTCACTTCGGTCTTGAAGCCCTCCTCGGCGCAGGCTGGGGCCACGAATACTGGGCAAAGAGCCAGGCTCCTGACTGGAACTACTTCGCAACCAAAGTAGGCCTCAACATCAACTACAACGTCAATCCTTCGCTGACCCTCTCGCTCAAACCCGCCATCGTATGGAACATGAGCGACGCCGGCGTAGCTCAGACTTCGGCCGCCTACAACGCCAATGCAGCTACTTTCAACTGCGCAATCGGTGTTACCTACAACTTCGGCAAAGGCTTCCCCTGCTTCGACTGCCCCGACTACAGCGCCCAGATCGCCGACCTCAACGGTCAGATCAACGACCTCCGCGGCCAGCTCAACGCTGCTAACGCAGCCCTCGCAACCGCTCAGGCCAGCAACGCCGCTCTCGCCAGCGAACTCGAAGCCTGCAAGAACCGTCAGCCTCAGGTTGTGAAAGAGGTCAACAACAACCTCAACAGCGTCCGCTACGTCTTCTACAAGATCGGCAGCTCGACAATCACAGCCGACCAGCAGCCCAACGTTGAGATGATCGCTGCTTACCTCAAGAACCACAAGAACTCTAAAGTAGTCATCAAGGGTTATGCTTCGCCCGACGGCAACCTCGAGAACAACATCAAGCTCGCCAACCGCCGCGCTGAAAGCGTCAAGAACGCCCTCATCAACCGCTACAAGATCGCCGCTGACCGCATCACCGCTGAAGGCGAAGGCATCGGCAACATGTTCAGCGAGGAATCGTGGAACCGCGTTTCGATCTGCACAATCGAAGACTAATCTCCCGACATATCTCAGATAACAGGCAGAGGCTGCGCCGATGGCGTAGCCTCTCTTGTGTTTATCAGGCGCCTGAGACTGACAAAGAGTAGGAGGTAGTTAAGAATATCGGAAGCATGTTGACGGGTCCTAATGCTATTAACTTAGCTGAAATCAGTGTCAGAAGCGCTCTGGCGTAGGGACGTGCCTTTGGCACGTAGCATTACAACGGGCTGATTGCCAGCCGCATGTGAAACGTGCCAAAGGCACGTCCCTACGCTCGGACCGGTCGATTTGCTCGGAAGGATTTTAAGTTAATTGCATATTGACGGGTCCCTACGCCATGGCGTTTCTGACGCCGATTTCATCTAAGTCAATAGCATTGAGACACGCGCCTACATTCAAGACGGAAAATCATATAAAAACGGCGCTCGGCGGTCTCAGTCATCCTTGTTGGGATGGTTCTTCAGGACAGAACGCTTGATGCGCGAGAGCGACTGTTCGGTTATGCCGAGATAACGCGCCACCATCCGCGAAGGCAGTTCGCGGAACACTCGCCGGGGCAAATTCTCGTAGAGCTTGATATAGCGGTGTTCGGCGCTGTCCGACAATATAAAAGCTTTGTCTTCGCTATACATTATAACATTCTCGGCCATGCCGTACATCCAGATGGCGAATTCATGGCAACTGTGGAGATATTCGCGGATAAAGCTGTCGGGCACACGCAGGACAGTTGTGGCAACAACGGCCTCCCAATGCATGAACGAAGGCTTGACATTGAAAAACGACGCGCCGTGGATAAGCAGCGTTCCCGGAGTTGCGAGACCGTGGAGAATAACCTTCGAGCCGCTCTCATAGAACGAGCCTACGAGACCGTCGATAATCACGTAGACGTCGCGCAGCTGACGCCCGGCCTTCATTATCATATATCCCCGGGGGAACGTTACAATCTCTCCAGCCTCGAACAGAGGGTCAAAAAGAGAAGGCGAGACTTTATACAAGCTCTCGTTTTCCGACATAATCTTCTTGATCTTGTCGATTATCTTGTCATCGGGTTTCATATAATACGGGCTTCATAGGTTAAGGAACAAACAGACATCTCTCTATTCAGGCAACGGCAATTCGACCGCAATAATTATCAACCGCCGAAATTATCCGTAACATTTTGTCGGCAGACAGAGACCAATACCGCAATTTCGGGAGCCATTATTCTAAAAACGTACAATAGTAATCATTAAACGCAAAAAAAGTTTATCTTATGATAAATAATAGCGGGCGGAATTGGATTCGTATCGGCCAATCGTTATTTTTGCTAATAATCCTGTTATCATCCTACAATCATTCTATTTAATTCAGCATTATGAGATGTCATTATCAGTTTCTGGCCGGTGTCATTCTATTTCTGACATCGGTTGTTTTCGGAGCTGATGCCGGGGCGGCCATAAACAATACCGCATACGGCATTCTTGCTTTCAGCTCCGGGCAGTCGGCGATGACAAACAACATTGTCGCGTTCGACCTCGAATGCGACACGGAACCGACTTTCCGACGCGCAGTGGGCTATTATGAAACGTCGACTGCCGGCGCCTACGGCGACAACGCCTATTATTTGGCAGCGTCGCAGATGATAGGCAGCATTGAAGTCGCCAAAGAGCTCGTGCGTGTAGACCTCGAATCGGGAACCTACAAAACCGTCGGCGAGCTCACCGGCTACACCAATCTTATCAACGACATGACCTACGACCGGTCAGCCGCAAAGATGTATGCCATATCGAGAATCGACGACACCCGCTCGGCACTTTTCACAATTGATCTGAAAACCGCCGAATCGAGTCTCGTGGCCAATCTCGACCGCAAGTTCTTCACCCTGGCCGCCGACTACTCGGGGAATCTCTTCGCCATCAGCTTTGACGGCGACCTCTGCTCTATCGACAAAACTACTGGAAAAGTAAGAGTCATCGGCAGCACGGGCCAACACCCCGAGAAATTCCAGAGCATGGAATTCGACCATGCGACGCGCACTCTCTGGTGGATAGCCACAACGCGCAGCCTGAACGAAAGCGGCACGATTGAGCTGTCGGAATGTTTCGTCGCCAAGGTCAACACGTCGACAGGCGCCATCACCCGATGCAACAACTTCGGCGACAACCAGATAGCGGGTCTGTATATTCCCGCCTTCGCCGCTCCCGACAACTGCCCGGCGCCGGTGGAGAGCCCCGGGGCCGTAGCTGCTGACAAAGGGGAGATGAAAGCCGTGCTGTCGTGGACAAATCCCTCAGAGACATTCGGCGGGGAAACGCTGAAAACCATCTCGAAGGTCGAGATCAAACGCGACGGTGTCGTAGTCGGCAACGTCACCGACGCCGAGCCCGGAAAGCGCTCTTCATTCACCGACGTAATTACCGACGGCATCAGCGCCACCCACACATGGCTCATAACAGTCTACAACAACAATGGCGCCGGCGCAGCGGCCGCAGTCTCAGCCTTCGTCGGACGCGACATTCCGGCACCGGCTACCGGCATAACCGTGGAACGCCTGACTCCGAACTCTGCCAGAATATCGTGGGAACCTGCCTCGGCAGGTGTCAACGGCGGATGGTGCGACCCCGAATCGTTCACCTACACTGTTGTCCGCTATCCCGACGAAAAAGTCATAGCCTCTGACATTTCAGACACGGAATGCAGCGATTCGGGCGCAGAAGTCTCGGACACATATCACTATGCCATCACAACGACAAGCAGCTGCGGAACATCAGAAGCCGCCATCAGCCCGACAGTGGCTCTCGGCCCGAAGCTCGGCACTCCCTACACCTGCGAATTCTCGACCGACGACTTCGGCCAATGGACTCCTTACGACGGCAACAGCGACGGCAACTCCTGGGCTCAGATGTATATAAACTGGGCTAAGGCCGACGCCGCATTTATTTCGGCCGCACAATACGCTCTCGACGACTGGCTCATCAGCAATCTGTTCGAACTCGAGCCGGAATCGAGCTATAAGGTGAAGCTCAACACAATGGCGAACGGCACCCATCCTCTGAAATTCTATCTGCTCTCGGAATCCGACACCTCGGCTCCGCTTCAGGAGATCGGCAGCATCGAAATATACCGTTCATCGAGCTTCGCCGACAATGAATTCACTTTCACTACCGGAGCCAATATCGGCGACTGCAATATCGCCATCCGCGACATTGCACCACAAGGTTCTTCGCTGTTCTATCTCAACAGAATAAGCATCGAAAAACTTGTTGCGCGCAATCTCTCGGCCTCGGCTGTCACCGGCAACGCAAAACCCATCGAAGGAAACACCTATAAGTACACTGTCACGGTCGACAACAAAGGATCGGAGACTGTCGGCTCCTACACTGTCGAGCTCATCGACAACGAGGGAACCACACTCGCCTCTACCGCTGTTTCAGAGCCTCTGGCGAGCGGCGAGTCGGCCAACATCTCCGTAGCCTGCAGTTTCCCCTACGGAGCCACCCTCAGCGCCATCCGCGGCCGCGTGAAAGCCGACAACGACTTGATCGAAGCCGACAACACCTCTACGGCCCTTGCCATAACAATGCTTCCGCTCGGTTCGAGCGAAGAGGTCAACATAGGCCAGCGCGAATCGACATCAACCGACCATCCGCTCAATCTCTATTACAAATACGGCGCCTCACAGAACATCTACTCGGCCGACGAGATCGGAATACCACGCGGGCGCATCAGCAATATCCTGACAAGCTATTCCTGCTATTCCGACCTCACCAACGCCGCCGTCAAGATCTATCTGTCGAACACCGACCGCGTATCGAACGCCGACGGCTGGATTCCGCTTGACGAATACGCCCTCGTCTTCGACGGCCATATCGACATATCCAGCAGCAAGACAGTGCTTGACTTCGAACTTCAGAACGCTTTCGACTATGAAGGCGGAAATATCGCCATGCTCGTTGTCACCTCGCTTGCCGATGCCAGCCGCTCATATCTGAGCATGTCACAGCCCTACTACACGAGTCCTCTCGCCGGCAACAGCGCTATCGGCTATGGTAATGACTCCAATCAGTTCGACTTCACAAAGAGCTTTACAAGCCGCCGCGGCAACAGCTGCGTGACGTTCATGATGAGATCGGGAGGCGCCGCCGTGACAGGTTTCGTCACTGACTCCGGCAACAACCCGGTTGAAGGCGCCGAAGTCGCCATTCCCGAAATCCGCGCCTCGACAAAATCGGGTGCCGACGGCTCTTTCCGTTTCGACTTCGTTCCGAACGGCGAGTTCTCGATTCAGGCAAAAATGTTCGGTTATAAAGACAGCGAAGCCGCGAAGATAACCGTCAGCGACAACGATGCCTCGACCACAATCAGAATCGAGAAGCTTCCTGTCTACTCGGTCAGCGGACGGGTTCTTGCTCCCGACGGAAACCCCGTCGAAAAAGCTGATATTGCCCTCGCAGGATATGACGACCTGACAACAACCTCCAATACCGACGGCACTTTCTCGTTCAGCGACGTGGTTGTCTCGGACGAGACCATAGTGACCGTTTCGAAAGACAGATATGTAGACTACTCCGAGACTTTCAATCTCAATGCCGACAGGAATATGGGCGACATAACACTCGGATATGCCCATTTCGCTCCGGCCGGAATCACCGTAGCAGCCTCTGACGGCGCCGCCTCGCTGACATGGGACAGCCCGTCGGCCGAGACTGATTTCATCTATGACTCAGGAAAGGCCGACACCCAGATAGGATTCTCGGAAAGCATCGGAACTATTGTTATCGGAACGGCTTTCAGAACCCCGATGACGCTCAACAGCATCAGCTGGTTCACAACCCCTGAAGGAGGCCCCCATAACTCCGTCAACGTCTATATCTATGACCTCGACGAAGAAGGCAATCCCACGGGCACCATGCTCTACAGCGAGCGCGCTGTCAGAAACACCGACGGACAGTGGACAGAACTCACACTCGAGAACCCCGTCGACGCTCCGCGCGGATGCTTCGTCGCCCTGAACTATCCGGGCTTCCACGGCATAGGTGTCGACGGCGACCACAAGGCATTCCCCTTCAGAGAGAACACCTATGCTTTCTCAACCGACTATTCCTCGGGAGATTTCGCATATTTCGACAGCGAGACCCTGTCGGGCAACCTGATGATCAGAGCGGCCGGCAATGCATGGTCGGCAGAGGGAATGAAACCCGCTGCCTCTGACGCTCCCGAAATCTGCACCTACAACGTATGGCGCGCCTCTGGCTACGGCTCAGACGACTGGACATCGCTCAACAGCTCGCCACTGACAACAACGTCGTTCAGCGACGCTACGTGGCAGAACGCCCCGGCCGGAGTCTACCGCTACGCCGTCTCGTCGCGCTACCCCGACGGTTCGGAGTCGGCCAGGACGATAAGCAACTATATCGTCCGCGACATGATCGGCTCGCTGACACTTCACCTGTCGACGAATTCGACTTCCGGCAGCGCAGCCGGCGCCTCGGTCAAAATCGAAGGAGCCGATCCGGCCGACACTCGCTCGGCCAGCGCCAACGAATCCGGGCTGGTGACATTCCCGGAAATCTGGCGCGACAGATACGACCTGACGGTATCGCTCCCCGGCTACACCCCCGTCAACAAAACGGCCGATCTGACCGCCACAAAAGACGCTGTCGACAACATCAAGCTTGAGGAAATAATCGCCACTCCTGTCAACACGAGCCTTTCGGGCAACTTCGAATCAGGATTCCTGTTCACATGGAACGAGTCGGGCGAAATTTTCGACGGCTTCGAAGACCATGAGCCGTTTACCGTAGCATCGCCCGGAAACGTAGGATGGATCTACCGCGACGCCGACGCCTCGCGCACCTTCGCCGAAGCCGACTTCGACTTCCCCGGACGCACGCAGCCCTGCTCTTTCATGGTCTTCAACCCCTCGATGACCACCCCGTCGATGGCCGACCAGAGAAGCGCTTCGACCCCTTATGAAGGTGACGCCGAACTGGCAAGCTTCGCCGGTTACAGCGGCAGCGACGACTGGTTCATTTCGCCACGCCTGACCTACCACAACGACTTCACGCTCAAATTCATGGCTCGCGGCTATTCGCGCACCTACGGCGAAGTGATCCGCGTCGGCTATTCGACAACCGATACCGATCCCATGTCTTTCACCTGGATTGCTGACAGGGTCGATGTTCCGATGCAAGTCTGGACAGAATTCGAATATACCGTTCCGGCCGCCGCCCGCTACGTAGCCATCAACTGCATATCGCCCGACGGATTCACGCTCTTCATCGACAACGTCGAGATTTCTTCGGGCAACGGTTTTGAGATGAACACCGCCGTCAGCGGCCCTGAAGTCATCTACGCCGTTTCGCTCGACGGCGAAGAGCTCGCCCGCACAACCGACTGCTCGTTCATGCTGTCGAACGTCGCCAAAGGCGCCCATACCGCAGAAGTAAAAGCCGTTTATGCCTCAGGGGAATCTGTCCCCGCAACAGTCAGATTCGGAGAAACGGGTCTCAATGGCCTCAACGGTTCTGAAATATCAGTCTGGCCGAATCCTGCGCCCGGCTACACGATTGTCCGCGGCGACTTCTCGCGCGCCACAATCTACGACCTCTCGGGCCGTAGCCTGAGAACCTTCGACGGCACGGAGAAACGCCTCGATCTGAGCGGCTTCGCCCATGGCATCTATCTGCTCGCCATCGAAACAGAAGGCAACCGCACGACAACCATAAAACTTGCCGTCAGATAAATCCGGCAACCATTCAGGGGGCGCGCCTCGGCGAAGCATGGCTTCTGCGAGGCGCGCCCCTTCGTTTTTTTCGGCTGCCTGCGTCAAACCGAACCTAAAACCGCAGATATTTGTTAACTTTGCCATCATACATAAAACTATCAGCCATGACAAAGAAAAGCCTGCTATACACCCGCACCGGCGACACCGGAACGACATCGCTCGTCGGCGGACAGCGCATCGGGAAAGACAGCGTGCGCCTCGAAGCCTACGGAACCATCGACGAACTCAACTCGTGGATGGGACTGCTCGCCGCAGAAACGACCGACAGCGCCGTAACCGACATCATCTATATGGCGCAGAACCGACTCTTCGACATGGGCGGCTATCTCGCCACCGACGGCGCCGAAGAATGTCGCGGGCTGACCAACGCCCATATCGAACGTCTCGAGGAATCTATCGACCGGCTCGACGCCGCCGTCGAGCCTATGCACTGCTTCGTACTCCCGGGCGGAACGGCCGCTTCGGCACGCGCCCAGATAGCACGCACCGTATGCCGTCGCGCCGAGCGCCGCATAATCGCCCTCGGGCGCAACGCCGCACTCGACGAACGCTGCGTCAGATTCGTCAACCGCCTGAGCGACTGGCTGTTTGCCTATGCCCGCGCCCTTAACTCCGCCGCCGGCGTCGCCGACAAGCCCTGGCAGCGCGACTAAGCAACGCGCCATTCGAAAAAAAATCCTTAACTTTGCGGTTTCAAAGCTAACACCATCAAACCGATATGTCAATAAAAGAAATATTGGCCCGGGGAGTTGCCCGTGCCGTCGGCGAGCTCTACGGAATAACCGTCGACCCCGCCGCAGTCCAGCTCTCTGATGTCGCCAAAGGATTCGAAGGCGACGTCGCTGTCGTCGTGTTCCCCTTCGTCAAGGCCGCCCGCAAAGCTCCCGAAGCCGTCGGCAACGAGATCGGCAGCTGGCTCGCCGACAATGAGCCGGCCGTCAGCAGCTTTTCGACCGTCAAAGGATTCCTGAACATAGTAATCGAGCCGTCGTTCTGGAACAGTGTGCTCGAACATATCTCCACGACCGAAAACTGGGGCGTGACACCTGCCGGCGCCGACAGCCCTCTGGTTATGGTCGAATATTCCAGCCCCAACACCAACAAGCCGCTCCACCTCGGCCATCTGCGCAACATTCTGCTCGGCTACAGCCTCAGCCGCATTCTTCAGGCCTGCGGCAACCGCGTTGTCAAGACAAACATCGTCAATGACCGTGGAATCCATATCTGCAAGTCGATGCTCGCCTGGCTCAAATGGGGCGACGGAATGACTCCCGAATCGTCGGGCAAGAAGGGCGACCACCTTATCGGCGACTTCTACGTAGCCTTCGACCGCCACTATAAAGACGAAGTCAAAGCCCTCGTCGAGGCCGGAAAGACCGAAGAGGAAGCCAAAAACGAGGCGCCTCTGATGCTCGAGGCCCGCGAGATGCTGCGCAAATGGGAGGCCGGCGATCCCGAAGTGCGCGCCCTCTGGGAGAAGATGAACAGCTGGGTATATGCCGGCTTCGACGAGACATACCGCGCCATGGGCGTCGACTTCGACAAGATCTACTACGAAAGCCAGACATATCTCGAAGGAAAGGCCAAAGTGCTCGAAGGCCTCGAGAAAGGGCTCATGTACCGCCGCGAAGACGGAAGCGTATGGGCTGACCTCACCGCCGAAGGTCTCGACCACAAACTGCTTCTGCGCGCCGACGGCACCTCAGTCTACATGACCCAGGATATCGGCACCGCCAAGCTGCGCTATCAGGACTATCCCATCGACAAGATGATCTACGTCGTCGGCAACGAACAGAACTACCACTTTCAGGTTCTGTCGCTCCTGCTCGACCGTCTCGGATTCAAATGGGGCAAAGATCTCGTCCATTTCTCCTACGGAATGGTCGAGCTTCCCGAAGGAAAAATGAAGAGCCGCGAGGGAACTGTTGTCGACGCCGACGACCTCATGTCCAAGATGGTCACCGACGCCGCCGAAGTCAGCGCCGAAATGGGCAAGCTGAAAGACATTCCCGAAGAAGAGCGCGCCGAAATAGCCCGCATCGTCGGCATGGGCGCCCTGAAATACTTCCTCCTGAAAGTCGATCCGCGCAAGAACATGACATTCAACCCGCGCGAGTCGATCGACTTCAACGGCAACACAGGCCCCTTCATCCAATACACCTACGCCCGCATACGCTCGCTGCTGCGCAAGGCCGAAGCCGAAGGCATCGAGGCTGTTCCCTACGCCGCCGTCGAGACCGGAGAAAAAGAGACAGCCCTCATTCAGGCCCTCGCCGAATTCCCCGAAGTCGTCAGAGCCGCCGGACAGACCTACAGCCCCGCGCTAATCGCCAACTATGCCTACGACACCGTCAAACTCTACAACTCGTTCTACCACGACTGCCCCGTGCTCTCCGAGCCCGACGCCGCCCGCCGTTCGCTGCGACTCGCCCTGAGCCGCGCCACGGCCGACACCGTCAGAACAGCCATGGGCCTGCTGGGCATCGAAGTTCCCGAACGGATGTAACATATCCCCCTATCCCAACGTTATATAAGAAAACAACCAACAAAGAAATATGATCAATACCCCTCCTCCCTTCAACAACAACACCTATCAGGGTTACTCTCCCACCGACATCGCCACCGCCTCGTCGGCCATACGGCGCGTATATCTGAAAATGACGCTCGCCCTTCTGGTGACCGCCTTCACCGCCCTCGGCTGCTACAACAGCCCGGCCTTCTGGTCGTTCATGCAGGCCAACTCATGGGCGACATGGGGTCTCTTCATCGTCGAACTGATCCTCGTGTTCGCCATCTCGGGAGCAATCCAGAAAATGTCGACCGCCACGGGCACACTTCTCTTCTACCTCTTCGCCCTCGTCAACGGTATTGCCCTGACGCCGATCTTCATCGTCTATACCCACACCTCGATAGCCAAGACATTCTTCATAACCGCCGCCACCTTCGGCGCAATGAGCGTCTACGGCTACTTCACCGTCAAGGATCTCACCCGCTGGGGCTCTATCCTAATCATGTCGCTCTTCGGACTTATTATAGCCGCAGTCGTCAACATGTTCCTGCGCAGCAGCGGTCTCGACTGGATAATCTCGATAGTCGGCGTGCTCATCTTCGTGGGTCTCACAGCCTGGGACACCCAGCGCATCAAGCAGCTCGCTCAGGTCACACCGGCCAATCAGGTCGGACGCCTCGCCACGATCGGAGCGCTCAATCTTTATCTCGACTTCATCAACCTCTTCCTCTACCTGCTGAGATTCTTCGGAAGCTCACGCGACTAAATCCTAATTTTTCGCTTTTCCGCGAAAAATTTTGGCGGTTATAAGAAAAGTCGCTACCTTTGTGACCGTAAAACCGCCAAAGGAAAGATGCCGGAGCGGTCGAACGGGACGGTCTCGAAAACCGTTGTACCCTTTCGGGTACCCAGGGTTCGAATCCCTGTCTTTCCGCAAAAAACAAAAGGAGCTACCTCGTGTGGCTCCTTTTTGTTTTTACGACAGACAGAGGGAAACCCGAGGGTTCGTCACCGCGAAGCGCTTGCGCAGCAAGAATCCCTGTCTTTCCGCAAAAAACAAAAGGAGCTACCTCGTGTGGCTCCTTTTTGTGTCAGGAAGTTTCCTCATACAACTTTCTTTCGGGGGGGCGGGGTTATCCCTGGCGGGACTGGAGAAATTTGTCGAGGCTCTCTTCTTTAGCGAGGCGAAGCTTGGAGCGCAGCCGGTAGCGGGCACTGTTGACGCTCGCGCGCGAAATGTTCAGGCTGGCAGATATTTCCTGAGTGCTGTGTTGGAGGAAGATCAGCATACAAAATACCATATCGGTGTCGGTAAGCGAAGGGTAATCGCGGCGCAAGTCGTCGACAAAACGCGGATATGCGGCAAGAAAGGTTCTCCTGAACGGCCCGAGATTATTTTCAAGTCCCTGCGGACAATGGAGAATGTCGGCGTCAATGCTGCCCGACATCTCGTTTCTGATGGCTTCCATGCGCTCAAGCGCGGAATTGCGCTCGTCGAGGTCGCCGCTGTCGCGCAGCCGTCCGACAACAGTTTCCATCATCTCTATGCCTTCCTGCCTGCGCCCCTGCCGCCAGAGAGTATAGCCCAGAGGCCCCAGATAAGCGGTGAAATCGCGGTCGCCGTAAATCTGACTGCCATGGGCGAGAAGAGACGCGGCGAGCGCTAATGAATCGGCCGAAGGGTTGAGCGACAGTATCAGAATGCTTCGCCGGGGCGGCTGCTGTTGGCGAATATCTGCGTGCGGAACCGCCAGAGATCCGGCATGAGCATACCGCTGAGCCGACGGCTTGCCGACATGGCGGAGTCGCTGTATCCGATGGCTTTTCTCTTCATTCCGAGCCGTTCATAGAACTGGCTCAGATCGCCGAAGAGCATGACCGCGCTCTCCGAGACGCCCTTCAGAAAAGAGGAAATAGGCCATCTGTTCGAGCGCGGCAACCGGATTCTCGCGGCTCTTTCCTTCGCGGACGAGTCTGACAGCCTCTTTCTAAACCGCAAAGGCCTCTTCGAAGGGCGCGCCGGTATCGAGCATCGACCACGCCTGACGAGTCAGGCTGTCTTCATACTCGACTACGGGAACAGAATCGTGGCGCGGGCGACGACATCCCGTGAATGTCGCCGACAGGAGAATTGTCGATAAAATCAATAGCTGTATAAAGCGCATAAGCCGACTGTGACGGTTTTGCACGCAAATTTAAATAAAAACCGCGATTCATGCGACCTGCCCGGGGCTGAAAGAGCGGCGAATCTATTGCGATTCTATCGAAAAATCGCGCGGGAAGACCCCCGACAGCTTTCAGCAGCTGAACGAGAAGTGCTTCCGGCGCAGAATAGCGATGGCGAGAAACACAATCGACATGGCGAAATTCAGCAGGAAAGCGAATCCCGTGACACTGCCCGCCCCGAGCAGACTCCGCAAAGAGTCGACAATCAGCGGGGCCGCCGATATGGCGCCATAGTTGGCCACGAGCACCAACGAGAGGCTCATTGTGTTCATCGACGGATCGGTGACAGCCTCAGGAGCTTTATTGTAGATTATAGGCTGATGTATGCCGTAGCCCGCCCCCATGAGGGCAGCGCCGGCCATCATGGCCCATTCGGCGTGGACAAACGAGAACAGCGCGAGTCCGGCCGTTATCATTACCGCGGCGGCTACGATGGTCATGCCGCGCGTCGCTTTCAGAATCTGAGGCAGAATGAAGCCCGGCAGAAATATGAAGAGGAAATAAATCGAAGTGACGGTGCCGGTGATTTCCGACGACCAGTGCTCCTTCTCGATAAGGAACGGGCAGAAATAGGTTATGATGACCGTCGCGTAGGTCGTGAAGAAATATGCGGCCGCTATTCCGAGCATCCGGGGAACTATTATGCTGCCGTGGGGCGCCGGTGTGGCCGCCGGAGCGGCCGGAACTGCATAGTCGGCGGCCGGGATGCCGCGCAGCCCCGCCGACAGAGCGAGAGGGATAATCGGCATCAGATAGACTATGAAGGGGAGATGCCAGTTGCCGCCGCGCGACAGGAAGCCGACGGCAAAAGTCGCCACGACTACCGACAGGTTCGAGATACCCGACTGCAGGCCCATCTGTCGCATACGGTAACGGCCGGCGAACGTGTCGGCCAGCAATCCGGTCGAGAATGGTATGAGAATGCCGGCGGCAATGCCGAGCAGACAGCTTATCACGATCAGCTGAGCCATCGTAGCGGCGAACATATACCCTACTCCGCAGGCCGTGAACAGCGCCAGCGACGCAACGACATAGTTAATCTTATGTTTGCGGCGCGCGAGCCATCCCGACAGAAGCAGACACGGTATGATCAGCAGATTGGGCAACATCGTCAGCAACTGCTGCTCGAGCGAGCCTGTGCCGGGAAAAATCTTCGAAAGAGAGCCGAGCATCGGCGATATCGCCAGCCCGGGCAGATTGACCACGAGCGACAGCGACAGTATAGCCACAAGGGTGAACAGCGACATAGGCGCTTTTCCCGTTACGATTTTCATGACAGCGAAACGTTTAATATTTATTAAAACACCTCGAGCCTGACGATAGTTTAGAAATATCATGGGGAGGTTGCAAAACTCCCTGACATATCAGAACCGATGTTTCCGACAAAGAGTGGGTGCGTGCCTTTGGCTACATTCAGGGTGAAAATCATGTAAAACTTGAGTCCTGCAACAGCCCCCTTCTTTTTTTCTTTTGCAAGAGATAGAACTCTTTTTGTCGGTCAATCTCACGCAGCAAATCTTCCTGACCGACCACATTTGCTCCGACGCCTCTTTCATATACCAACTCCGCGCCTCGGGATTATCAACGCGAAGTAAAGCTCTGATATGCGACCAAGTAAGATTTTGCACACGCGTGTGCAAAATCTTACCGTCAGGATAATCTATATAAAATTGACTATATATGACGGACGTCATTGACAAACGATGAGATTTTCTGATGTTTATCCATAACCGCAAATCTATAAAATATATCTTTGCTGAAGTGACGGTAAAAATTTTGAATCGGTTGCCGGTTTAGCCGGCGCCTATTTTTTTGTAATTTTGCCGGGAAATTTCTATTCTGCCCCCGATGATAAAACGAATAACCGACAGGCCGATGCCGCTGTTTGCCTTCTGGGCGGCTGTCAGCCTGCTCTATTGCCTGACAGTGGTCACTATAGAGTTCCACTCCGTTCCGGTTCCGGACCTCCACAGTTTCGCGCTGGCTTTCCTGCAATGGCTGACGGTTTCGGTGTGCGCCTCGGGCGTCATGATGGTTCTCTGTTCGAGCCGCATCCTCTTCGCGGTCTGCTTCCCGCTGCTGGCGGTCGTCAGCGCCACCATGGCGTATTTCCACCTCACCCTCGGCGTGAACCTGACCGGCGACTGGATAGAGACAACCATGACCGGCAGCGGAATGATGGGGATGCTCAGCGCGCCGCTCGTGGCCATAATCGCCGCAGTCGGACTGCTGTCGGCCATGATAGCCCTTTTTCGCTGGACGCGCGTCAGGGCCTCGGCCCGCACTGCCGTCACGGCCCTCACCGTCGGCGTGGCCATAACCTGCCTCCCGGGGTTCATCCTCCCCGGCATCTGGGCTCCGGTAGCCGCCCGGCTTCCCTACTCCATCTACTCGGCAACGGCTGAATATCTCAGCAACCTGAAAAGAATCAATGACGGCCGCGACACCTACGTCAACACTCCCGCCACTGCGTCGGCTACTCCGCCCGACGTCATCTTCGTCGTCGGCGAATCGCTGCGGGCCGATCATCTGCCACAGAACGGCTATGCGCGCAACACCATGCCTCTTCTGAGCCGCGACACAGCTCTCATCGCGTTTCCCGACATATATTCGGAGTTCAACATAACCTTCGCCAGCGTTCCCCATCTGCTGACGCGCCTCAATCTGACGTCCGACGAAGCCTCTTTCCATGACCAATCTTTCATAACACTCTTCAAAAACGCCGGATACACGACAGCCTGGTTTGCCAATCAGAGCCTACGGAAACCTTCGCATATTATGCCCATGAATGCGACTCGCTGATACGCTGCAAGGGAAACGCCGCCAAATCGATGTATTCCTACGGAAAATGGCTCGACGCCGACCTGCTGCCGCTTATCAGCAGCTGGCTCGGCAACTCCGGCAAGCCGAAACTCGCCGTCGTCCATACCATAGGCTCCCACTGGTGGTATAACTCTCATTACACCGACCGCCACGCCCGCTTCCGCCCCGACATGACAAACAAAGAGTTTGCCACGCTGACCCACGAGCAGATCGTCAACTCCTACGACAACTCTATCGTTGCCACCGACGAGTTCCTCGCCGGTCTGTTCAGCCTGCTGCGCGGCCGCAATGCCGTTGTGCTCTACTGCGCCGACCATGGCGAGGGTATGGGCGAAAACGGCAACTACCTCCACGCTACCACCAACGACGTTACCCACAATCCAGCCTGCATGATATGGTATTCGCCGGAATACGCCCGCCTCTTCCCCGACAAGGTCGGCGCCGCCCGCCGCGGCAAAGACCAGCGCCACACTACCGAGGCAATCTTCCACACTGCGCTCGACCTCGGCGCCCTCGAAACGCCAGCCCTCGACCGCTCGAAATCTCTGCTGAAAAAATAACTATAGGCCATATAGGCCCCATAAGCCTTATAATTCTGATGCTCAAACGATTCCTCGATAAAAAGATGCCGCTGTTCGTCTTCTGGGCGGCTGTCAGTATGCTCTATTGCCTGACAGTGGTCGTCATCGAATTCCATTCCGTGCCGGTGTCGAACGTCCACAGCTTCATTCTCGCCGTCGTGAAGTGGCTCGTGTCGGCGGTCTGCGCCTCGGGCGTGCTTATGCTGCTATGTTCGAGCCGCATCCTCTTTGCCTTCGGCTTCCCGCTGCTGGCGGTCTTCAGCTCGGTGATGTGCTACTACTCCCTGACCATCGGCATTTCTCTTACAGCCGCGAGCATCGAGGTAGCCCTCGTCAACGATGCCACAATGTGGATGACTGTCATCAGCCCCTTCCTCATCGCAACGATAGCCTTCACAGCAGTCATCTCGGCCGCGATAGCATACTACCGCTGGATCCGCGTCGCCCCATCACGCAGCACGAGCCTCACGGCTTTCGCTCTTGGCTTCGCCATAATCTGTTCACAGGCCTTCATCCCGCGGATAGGCGCTTCCGTTCAGTCTCGCCTGCCTTTCTCAATCTACTACGCCTTCAACGACTATCTTAACAATCGCCGCGCCATAGAAGAAAACCGCGACACCTACACTAACACTCCAGTCGTGCCCGCATCGACACCGCCCGACGTCTTTATTATACTCGGCGAGTCGCTCCGAGCCGACCATCTGCCCCAGAACGGCTACACGCGCAACACTATGCCGCTTCTGAGCCGCGACACCGCTCTCATCTCTTTCCCGGAAGTCTACTCCGAGGCCACTTTCACCTCAGCGAGTGTGCCGGTCTTAATGACAAAAGCCGACCCCGCCGACCCGGTGGCGCCATACAACAACCAGTCGTTCGTAACCCTCTTCAAAAAAGCCGGCTACTCCACCGCCTGGTTCGCCAACCAGAGCATAAGCCAGAGTTATGCTTATTTCGCCCACGAATGCGACTCGCTGATCTACTGCAACGGTGCCAAGTCTGACTATTCCTACGACAAATGGCTCGACGCCGACCTGCTGCCGATGATTGGCGGCTGGCTCGGGAAAAGCGGCAGCCCGAAACTCGCCGTTGTCCATACCATAGGCTCCCACTGGTGGTACAAATCACACTATACCGACCGCCAGACCCGCTTCCGCCCCGACATCTCGAACAAGGAGATCGCCGCATCGACGGCCGAACAGATCATCAACGCCTACGACAACACCATCATCGCCACCGACGAATTCCTCGCCGGATTGTTCGCAGAGCTGCGCGGCCGCAATGCCGTAGTATTGTTCATATCCGACCATGGCGAAGGGCTCGGCGAGAACGGCGTCTTCCTCCACGCCTCGGATAACGAAGCGATCCACTATCCGGCCTGCATGATATGGTATTCGCCGGAATACGCCCGCCTCTTCCCCGACAAGGTCGGCGCCGCCCGTCGCGGCAAAGACCTGCGCCACACAACCGAGGCGATCTTCCACACCGCCCTCGACCTCGGCGCACTCGAGACGCCCGCCCTCGACCGCTCGAAATCCCTCCTGAAATAATCCTTATATAATCAGGGAAATTTGACAAGACAGATATCAGTCGCCGATGCGTAGCGTCGCAGCAGATCAGCGATAAAGTCGGCGCAGGCTCGTGTGTTGGCGCTGTCGCCGTCATAGCCGTTGACGATAACAAGCAGATGCGTAGTGGCGAGGCTCAGTTTAGTCCGCTCATTATCGCTTGTAGGAGTACCGACGCCCCCGGTAGCATCACGATAAACCGGCATCCCCGCAATATTGAGCGCGCCGCGGCCGATTCCCTCATAGGGCTCCCCCTCTCGGCCGATTCCGAGAGTGAGCGTATCGCCGTCGATGAGCCCGGCGTCGAAACCGCCTATCGAATAGCCATAGACGAGCGACGCCAGATTAACGAGATCTACAACGGTAGAAATCTGATATAGGTCAGCGTTTTTCAGCACACGGCGCATCAAGGCCTCGGCCGACGGGCGGTAGCGGCTCGGATCCTTACCGCACCGGCGATAAGCCTCGCGGGTCGCGGCCACGGGCGGCAGCTCCTTGACCGTTTCTGTGGTGAACCGGCTACGGCAGTCAGCCTCGGCAGCATGGATTTCTCTCCATAGCCCGTCACTGAAAGAAGTGTTGACAACAGTGGCCTCGAGGGCAACCCCGGTAAACTCCGGACAGCGCGAGGCGATTTCTTCTGAAACTAATATCTTCATTTACTTAACAATTTAAACTAAGAGTCAGAAGCCGCGGAACTTGCGCCGCTCGCGCGTCATTGCTTCTTTAATTCCTCCTTCATTGATAAACTCCGTCTCGACCTTTCTCATCACAGCGATAAGCATAGCGTCGATCTGCCTGATCTGCGTCAACATTATATTTGCGACTGTCTCGTCGCTGCGCTCGCGGCATTTTGCCGTAAACTCCCGGGGATCATCGTTGTTAAGGCAATAACTGCGTGTGACGGCCGTACGCGAATCCTCTTTGTTCCATATCTCAAAATCGCGCTGCCGCAGAAAATCTGCATAATCCTCTAGGAGTTCTCTGGCAGAGCCGCGGGCTACCCCAAGCAGCCTCAGACACATATCGGCTGAAACGGTTCCGTCACTGACACCCTCGACAATATTCTGTTTACACGAGCGGGCAGCCTGACGCATCTGGTCGACAGTTCGCGAGTTATGAGGCAGAGCGCGGTTTCTAAACATCTCGGTGACATCGCAGATAACAACAGCCTTTCGATAGACATTCCAGTTGCTGTAGTCGCCGGAGATCTTAAGAAACCCGCTCATAAAAGTTTGATTTTATAAGATTTATAAATATTATAAGATTTATAAGACTGCCCGGAATATATTCCCGGCAGCCCTACAAAAATACAAAAATCCGCTGAAAGCCATTAACATCGAATTTATAAATCCTTGAAAGCGCTCGTCACAGGCGCGAGCGGTGGCTGCGGGCATAGTCGCGGAGATAGTCCTCGAGCTTGACGGAGTTGTCGAGGCCGAGGCGCTGACGCAGACGGTAACGCCCCTTCCACACCGACTCGGCCGAAATATTGAGTGTGCGCGCTATCAGGCGGTTGTCGGCGCCGATAATGATCATTGACGCCATCTTTAGCTGTCCGGCCGTCAGCATGGGGAAGTTCTAAGATTTATTTGCAAAAGTACCGATTTATACCTCGCAAAACAAGCAGTTTTGTCAATTTTTCGAGGTATACATAGGAACTTTTTTATTTTTGTTAATTCTTCGGCTTATAGCCTGAAGCTCCACAAGGAGGCAGTATATTACACGTCTTATAAGACTTATAAAGCTTATGGGACTTATAACAAAAAGTTTCAGTAAATTTGCGGGATGAAACAGATTGTGGCACTTCTGACGGCGCTGGCGCTCGCTCTCTGCGCAAGCGCGCAGGTTCCGGCCGACTCCGTCGTTGGCCGCCCGGCCACGGCAATAGCTGCCGCGGGCGCTATTGCCATCGCCGAGGGCGCGATAGCCCACACCGTAGCACCGCAGTTCGGCTCCACAATCGTCGCCGAGCCCGGCCGCGGCAGCAACGCCGTGGCCGACGTGGCGCAGTATGTTCCGCTCGTCTTCCCCTGGGCCATGAAGGCCTGCGGCGCTCCGACGCGCTCGGGATGGGGGCGCATGGCAGTCAGTCAGGGCTTCGGCGCTCTGATAATGGCCGCTTCGGTCGAGGCTGTCAAGCGTAGCGTGACGTCGCAGCGCCCCGACGGCAGCGACTGGCGCTCTTTCCCCTCGGGCCACACCGCATGGGCTTTCATGGGCGCTACGGCCACGGCCATAGAGCTTTCGGAACTATCCCCCTGGTATGCCGTCGGCGCCTATTCTTTCGCTGCCGCAGTTGCGGCCGAACGCATCATCGGCAGCCGCCATTTCCCTGCCGACGTCGTTGCCGGGGCCGGAATAGGAATAGTGTCGGCTCAGGTCGGATACTGGCTCGGCGATGTCATCTTCGGCAGCCGTCAGATCAACAGGATTTCCGACACTACGGGCGCAGGGCCGTGGCAGGTATCGGTTGCGACAGGGCTCAATTTCGCCACAAACAGATGCGGCGCGGTCAGGCTGCACCCCGCTCTCTCGACCCGGCTCGGCGTCAGCCGCCGCGTTGCCGGCGGGTTCGGGCTGGGACTTTCGGCCGAACTGCTGTCGGAACAGCTTGTGGTCGACGATGTCCTCCAGGGCCCGCGGAACAGCCTCGGCGTAATGCTCGCCCCGAGCTACACCGTCGAGCGCGGTTTCTGGACTTTCGACGCCACGCTCGCCGGAGGTATGCGCTGTCGTCTGAACCTCGACAACGCTCCGGCAATAGCATCGTCGGGCACTACAACAGCCGTCGGGCGCCTCGAAGCGGGCGCCGCCGTAGCTTTGAGCAACCGCCTCGGCTGCCGGGCGGCAATCGGCTATGAGCTGAGCCACTACAGCTATACCCTCGCCTCAGGCACCGCTTCATCGGGCACACTCGGGGCCGTCACAGCCTCGCTCGCAGCCCGAATATCATTCTGAACGCAAAAAACTATACCATGATAACTACCGCAAAACACGACACGCCTGCCGGCGCGGTCACATACTTCACAATAACGAACTCATCGGGCGCATCAGTGACGCTGTCAACCCTCGGGGCAGGCGTCGTAGCCATAATGGTTCCTGACTCCGAAGGACGGCTCGCCGACGTTGTCCTCGGCTATCCCGACCCCGCCTCTTATATCGGCGACGGGCCGGCGGCGGGAAAGATTCCGGGCCGTTTCGCCAACCGCATAGCCCGAGGCCGCTTCTCGATCGACGGCAAGAGCTACAGCCTCGCCGTCAACTGCGGCCCGAACGCCCTCCACGGTGGCCCGACCGGCTTCCATAACCGCAACTGGCAGGGTCGGCCCGACGGCGACACAGTAGTTTTCGAGCGCACGTCGCCCGACGGCGAAGAGGGCTATCCAGGCAACATGAAAGTCAGCGCCCGTTACCGCTGGGACGACGACAACAGCCTGACCCTCACTCTCGAAGCAACCACCGACGCTACGACAGTGGTCAATCTGACCAACCACACATATTTCAATCTCGACGGCGACGGCTCGGGAACGGCTCTCGACCACATCCTGCAGCTCATCGCGAGCCGCTGGCTCCCGACCGACGACAGTCAGGTTCCGCTGGGAGAGCTCGCTGACGTTGACGGCACACCGATGGACTTTACCTCTCCGAAGCCCCTGGGTCGCGACATCCATGCCAATTTCGAGGCTCTGCGAATAGGCAAGGGCTATGACCACTGCTGGGCTATCGACGGCGCCGACGGAACCGTCCGGCCGGCCGCCCGGCTCGAAGCCACCCGTTCGGGACGAGTCGTCGAGATTCTGACTGACCAGCCTGCCCTTCAGCTCTACACCGGCAACTGGCTGACAGGCTCTCCCAAGGGGAAACATGGCGACTACAGCGACTACGACGCCGTGGCCATCGAATGTCAGGACTACCCCGATGCCCCGAACCATCCGTCATTCCCCTCGACGCTGCTGCGCCCAGGAGAACGCTACCACCGCACGATAATATTCCGATTCACAACTAAATAATTACTCCTTTACCTGTTTACACACCATGGGACTTCAGGAAAAAGTAAAGAAAGTCTTCGCCGAAAAATTCGGCGGCGACGCCACTCTCTACGCTTCGGCCGGACGCATCAACCTTATCGGCGAACACACCGACTATAACGGCGGATTCGTCTTCCCGGGCGCCATCGACAAGATGCTCCTGGCTGCTATCCGCCCCAACGCCACCGATCGCGTGAACCTCTTCTCGATCGACATCGACGAGGCCGTAAGCTTCGGACTCGAAGAAGCCGACGCCCCGGCCCAGCAGTGGGCGCGCTATATCTTCGGCGTAGCCCGCGAGATAATCAAGCGCGGAGGAACGGTCAGAGGCTTCGACGCCGTCTTCGCCGGAAACGTGCCCCTCGGAGCGGGCCTGAGCTCGAGCGCCGCCCTCGAGAGCTGCTTCGCCTTCGCCCTCAACGACCTCTTCAACGGAGGCGCTATCGAGAAATACGAGCTCGCCCGCATAGGCCAGTCGACCGAACACAACTACTGCGGCGTCAACTGCGGCATAATGGACCAGTTCGCATCGGTCTTCGGCCGCAAAGGCAACCTCATGCGCCTCGACTGCCGTTCGGGAGAATTCGAATACTTTCCCTTCAGTCCCGAAGGCTATCAGCTCGTTCTGGTCGACTCGCGCGTCAAGCACGAACTCGCCGACTCCCCCTACAACAAGCGGCGCCAGTCGTGTGAGCGCGTGGCCGCACGCCTCGGCGTCGACACCCTCCGCGACGCCGACATGGCAATGCTTGACGCGGCCCGCGCCGACATCTCCGACGAAGACTACCGCCGCGCACGCTACGTCATCGGCGAGAAACAGCGCGTTCTCGACGTCTGCGATGCCCTCATCGCCGGCGACTACGAGACCGTGGGCGAGCGGATGTACGAGACTCACCGCGGCCTGCGCGACGACTATGAGGTCAGCTGCGAAGAGCTCGACTTCCTCAACGACCTCGCGCGCCGCTGCGGCGTCACCGGCTCGCGCATAATGGGAGGCGGCTTCGGCGGCTGCACAATCAACCTCGTCCGTAAAGAGCTACGCGACAAATTCGTCGACACCGCCGTCGGCGAGTTCGCGGCCCGCTACGGCCACGCCCCGCAGATCTACGACGTCGTCATCAGCGACGGTGCGCGCCGCCTCTGATTCCCCCTCGGCACAAAACAATAAGTCCAATTGGTCTAATTAGACTAATTGGACTTATTTATATGATCTAAAAGGGGTTACTTGCGGTGGGCCGGACGCAGAAGGTCGTTGACGGTCTTGACAGGGTTGAAGGTCTCGACTGGCACCTCGACGAAGGCAGTGTTCCAGTCGCTCATGGCGCCGTTCCAGAGACCGGGTAGCTCCATGGCGCGCAGCTCGCGGCCATGGCTCGACTTCTGCGAAATGAAGCCCGTGGCAGGGTCGACGTAGCGTGTCAGGTCATATTTCGCGCCGGCGGGATTCTTGATATAGCAGACGAGGTCGACGGGATTGAAATGCGTCGCGCCGGCCATCATATCCTTGTAGTCGGGGCCGATCTGCGTGCTCTCGAGAATCTGGAGCGAGCTGCTGCCGTCGGGGTTGACGGTGATATATGGGCCTCCGCCGGGCTCCCCCTCGTTGCGAACCATTCCGCAGACACGCAGCGGGCGGTCGAGCTTAGAGCGCACGAGGCGCACGAGGTCGGTGCCTTTCAACGTGTCGAAGCGCTTGTCGTCGGTCGAGAGACTGTGGCGCATGAATTCTATGGCCTCGGCTGTGACATCCTCTCCGGCGTCGATAGCGGCAATGAAGCGGGCGATAGCGTCGTGGAGAAGCATCATATAGCCGCCGATAACCTGTTTGTATCTCACCGTTGCGTCGCGGTGGCGGTCGGGAACGACGTTGTCGATATTCTTGATGAAGACGACTGCGGCATCAATGTCGTTCAGATTCTCGATAAGAGCGCCATGGCCGCCGGGACGGAAGAAAAGGCTGTCGTTCTCAAGGAAAGGCTCGTCGTTGTCGATATTGGCGGCGATAGTGTCGGTCGACGGCTTCTGCTCGCTGAGCGTCACCGTGAACTTGCGGCCCGTGCGCGCCTCGGCAGCAGGAACAGCCTCGGCGAGCTTTTCTTCGAAGAGACGGCGGTGGTTGGCCGACACGGTGAAATGGAGCTTGACCTCGCCGGCGGCGTTGGCCGCCGTCTGGGCACCCTCGGTCAGCTGTTCGTCGAGCGGAGTGCGTGAGGGCTCCCCCTCGTAGGCGTGGAAGCGCAGCAGAGCCTTAGGCAGCTGGCCGTAGTTCATGCCTTCGGGATTGACTATGGCGGCGATGATGTCGCGTGTGCGTCCGGCGGCAACAAGCTCATCGAGCGGACTTCCGTAGATACGCAGAACGGCCTCACGGAGATCTTCGATAAAAGGCAGCTCGTCGAGGTTGGCCATGAGCTGCCCTACGGGTGTCGACTCCGGAGCCTCGTCGGTGTCGCCGTTGACAAACTCGAACAGGGCCTTGAACATTCGCGAGGCTGCTCCGCTGGCCGGCACGAACTTATAAACATCGCCCCCCTCCGAGAGGTAACGCTGCCAGCGCTCGATAGCGGCACGCTCGCCGTCGCCGCCGAGTACCGTTATACCGTGGCCCGGAGTAGCGGCCCCGACTATGGGCATATATGGAAATCCTGTTGCGAAGCGCTTCATCTGCGCCTCGGCCTGCGCAACGGCGATGCCTTTGCTGCGCAGGAGTTCTAAGTCTTTTTGTCTGAACATGGTAAAAAAGGTATGTGTGAAGATTCTGCCTACAAAATTAACAAAAATCACCGAGAATCTTTAGAGAGTAATGGGAATAATGGGAGCTTGTGGTGTTTTGCCCATTCCCAAAGCTACCAAAGCTACCAAAGCTCCCCCGTCCTGATTAGTGCGATCAATCAAATTGCGGCTTCCCGGGTATTTTCAGATGTCGGACAAAAGCTGTAATTTTGCAGCGAGATCGTTCAACACACCCTGACACAATGACCCATATAAAGGATCCCGGAATGAAGACACGGCAACGGCGCGCGAAGATGCTGACAGGCATTTCGTTGCTTGCCATTATTCCGTTTCTGATTCTTTGCACGTTCGTCTATCCGGTCAACGATGATTTTACGTTTGGCTTGCGCCATATTCAAAAGAATGTCTTTCAGGTCTCAAGCGACATCTATCTGTATTGGAGCGGACGATATTTCGCGACCTTAATTTCTGCACTGAATCCGTTTGCCGTCAGCGACAATCCGATACCTCTTTTCAGAATCTATTCAGCTGTTGCCATAGTGCTGACGACCATCGTTATGACGCTTTCGCCGGCAATCTGCTGCCGAAGGCAGCTAACACACTGTCAATCGGCAGGATTGGGGGGAGTATTTTTGCTCACTTACCTGGCTCTGATGCCAAGCGTTTCGCAGGCGTTCTACTGGTTCTCATCATGCACAGCCTTCACAATTCCTTCGCTTCTCTATATCATGCTGGTGGCCTTAACGGCTGCAGACAGCAAAGCGTCTTATTTCATAGCCTGCACGCTTGCACTGATCGTGCCGGGCGGTAACGAAGTCACAGCCGTCATCACCGTCGGCACTCTCGGATATATCGCCTTCACCTATCACGACAGAAAATACTGGCTTCTTCTGACGCTGTCGGCCGTAGCACTCCTACTGGTCGTTCTGGCACCGGGTAATGCCTCGAGAATGGCAAACCAGCACATCTGGGCTAACGCCGAACTCTGGGCGCTGACATTCAGCATCGGCCAGACCGTCAGCTGGATATTTCTCTGGGGGCCGGTTCTGCTGCTCGCCACAACAATATATATCCCGCTTTTCGGACGTAAGCTCGCATCCTCGCCGATCTACGACGTAAGCTTCAGCCGCTATCTCGTCTGGTTTTTCATCACTATCATCCTCGCCCATATACCGCCCACCTACGGCATATCTTCGGCCATAGTCGACCGCACGGCCAACTGCCTGCTGATATTTGTCATTATCGGATATTTCCATGGGGTCAACATCCTGCTCAGAAAGCATCGCGCCACAGCCGACAGGCTCGCCTCTCTGCTTTCCGGCAAATGGATTTTCGGTGCATCGCTTTTCTGCTTTCTCTTCGCCGCCCCGTTCTCCATCAACAGTCCGGTAGCCACGGCAGTAACCGACATCATTACCGGAAAAGCGGCGGACTACAAGCGAATACAGCAGCAACGAGTCGACATCGTCAGGCAAACCCCAAGCGCAGAGGCTGTCAAGCTGCCGCCGCTCGGGATCACCTCGAAAAGTCTTTTCGTGAAAGAGCTCGAATCGGAACCCGACACAGAGTTTACCTCAGCCTTCTCACGCATCTATAAAAGCCGGGTAAGAGTATATGTCGAAGACCGCGAAGCCAGATTCGAAGACAATCTTACCGCCCTCAAAAACTACGCCAAGAAAGGCCGCGTCCGCCGGTAACCGCCCATATTTATCTCGGCAATCACCTTAGCTTTTCCGACAATTTGTAGTTCAAAGGTATCTTTCAACAAATAATGTAGGTAGAAAATGAGAAGATGTAGTAAGAAAATGCTAATTTTGTAGTATGAAAACCACGTTAGAAGAATTAGTCGGAAGATACCGGGAACTTGGCATAGACCGACAACTGGACTATGACAAGTTTTACCTGTATTCCATAATCACACATTCCACAGCGATTGAAGGCTCTACTATTACGGAGCTTGAGAACCAGATAATGTTTGACAACGGAATTGCCCTTAAAGGGAAGAGCCTTATCGAGCAGAACATGAACCTTGACCTGAAGGCTGCATACGAGCGGGCGCTTGTGTATGCGCGCGATCATACCGACATTACAATCGACCGATTGAAAGAATTGTCGGCTTTGACGATGAGAAACACCGGTTCGGAATATCATACCGCGCTGGGAGATTTCTCGTCGGCGAATGGTGATCTCCGCCTGTTGAACGTAACGGCCGGTGTCGGCGGACGTTCATACATGTCGTTCAACAAAATACCTCAAAAACTGAAAGAATTTTGTGACGCATTGAACACATCGCGGCGAATGGCAGGGTCAATGTCGATGCAACAACTCTATGAAATGAGTTTTGACGCACACTATAATCTCGTAACCATTCATCCGTGGGCTGACGGCAACGGACGAATTGCGCGGTTGCTGATGAACTGGTTGCAATTTGAATACGGACTTATCCCCTCGCGCATATTCAGCGATGACAAGGAGGAATACATAAAGGCTCTGGTTGCTACCCGTGAAGACGGGGATCTGTCAATATTCCGTAGCTTCATGACTGAAACGATGCGTGCCCATCTGTCGCACGACATCGCCATTTACGAATTGTCCCTCGGTGAAGAAGCTCCGATAATCCCGGAACCTTCCACCTCCTTGACACCTAAGAAAACACGCGATAGAGTAATCGAACTTCTGCACCGGAATCCAAAGCTAAGTGCGACAGCTCTCGCCGCAGAAATCGGCATCTCAGCCAAAGGCATCCAACGGCATCTCTCTAAGCTTAAAGCGGAAGGCGTCCTCCGGCGTATCGGCCCGGATAAGGGCGGCAAATGGCAAATTATCATAGATTGACTACAATTGCCGGTGCTGCAAAACAGAACGAACATAAGATTTGAGCCTATGACTCCCCCGACAAATGAGCTAAGCATTTTTGAAGAAGACAGGAGGCGCGGTTCGGCAATTAGGAGCTCCACACCAACACCAAACGACAGCCTGTTTCTTACTAAACAACATTTGCGACAACTGCGGACCGGAACCCCCGGAGATTGCGGCAAGCCACGGAAGTGTGCGCAATAGCGGAACGCGGCGGCACAGGCCGCACGCGGTCCCGCGACTGCGCGAGTTCATCGACATCTGATATTCAGGCGCCTATCCGATTCCTTGACGGCACAATTCTTACGCCATATTTTTCCGAAAGCATAGTGCGTAGTTCTGATGCCGCAACAGGCTCTATGCGCGGGGACAATATGATTTCATCTATCAAATCCTTCGTCTCAGCTTTTAGATACATATTGTCTTCGGGCATTTCTGATGAATCTTCCGGCACGAAATAGAAGCGTAATTCCTCTTCGTCAGCAAACGCCGGATCCTTTGAAAAGAGCTCGTTTTCCTGATAATAGCCATACCCATTATATGACATTCGACCATACATGAGCTTATAGCCGGTATAATCTATTGCCGTTATGAATCTTCTGACTGTCGATCTGATACAGGCACCAAGTTTTGTGGTATAACCTGACCACATCAGATCGCTTTCTTTATTACGGAGTGTCCAGCATGATGCGGGCAGATATCCTCGCTTCTTACATAATGCAAGTTTATCCTCAAAAGCCGTCATATCTCGCTCCAATATGGATTTGTCAGGCTTTTTGTCGGCGGGATATACGGGAAACATATCCTTAAGAGGCGGAAGCTTTTCGTTTTTATCAGAGAAGCAGTTTTTACACCTCACGAAATATTTATTCGTGGTAAGCAACCGCAACAGATAGTCAAGATCCAGATACTGACATATCGGCGTGTCAAGATCAACTTCCGGCCTCACAAAACAATATTTCACATCACTCATAACCATTAAGATATTCCTTGAAATCAAATGTCTCGGTATCTACGCCTATTATTTTAGTTTTATACTCCCTACTATCTGATGACCATGATGAAGACTCATAAGCCTTAAGCACCTGTTCAGGTACAAAAATTCGTATCATGAAAGTGAAATACATATTCCCGAATTTAGGGGGAGTAATTGCTTTGATATATATAAATCTTATACGAGATTCAAAGTCATCACCATAATCCTTATAATTGAAGTTCTCGAGGGTTGATGGCAAAGATATTGATCTCAGATTCTCACAGTTTTCAAAAGCCCCAAACCCCATATTTATAACTCCTTCAGGAATATCGATATGCACTAATGATGAACAACGAGAAAATGCGGACCATCCTATATCTTTTACTCCTTCAGGAATATCAATATGCGCTAATGATGAACAGTTATAAAATGTTTCGTATTGAATTTCATTAATAGAGTTAGGCAAGTTCACTTTTTCTAAAAATTTACAGCCAGCAAACACTCTACTTCCTATTACATTTATCGAATTGGGGATATTAATTTCTTTTAATGAGCTACATTCGTAGAATGCCATATTTTCAATCTCCCTAACATTATACGACACATTATCAATCTCAATTGTCGAATATAGATCAACCTTACCTTTTAGAGTAAGTTCGATCTCGGAGCTATCATAACCGATGACTTCTATATGGCCATCGCGAATCTTATATTTTACATAATTCAGCATAAAGGTGGTCTCATCTATTCGTCTGAAATGAGATCCGTCGGAAGTAGTGCCATCCGTATTGATAACTACCTTCTTTTCCCCTTTGTCATCGGGATTATCAGATGAACCCGGATTCTCATCTCCATCCTTATCGGGATTGTCCTTATCATCAGGATTGTCTGGAGTGACGGGAGTTTCGGGCGTCACTACAGCTGGTTCATCCTTATCACACCCCGTCAATACGACCGCCGGTAAACATAAAATCAAAGCCGCAAAAATAGATTGTTTAAGCATAACTTTTTCTGTTGCCGCGGTCATCCCCTCGTTGGCTATTTTGTTGATTTACAAAGAAAAAGCGTAGGAATCTGTATCGGCTACCGTCCTACTGCCTGAGGCTTCTCGCATTGCCCTATTCATGTCGGACGGCAACGAAGAAGCCCTACGCTTGTATATGCAACGAGAGCATTCGGCCTCACGCCTATCACAAAGGACAGCGCCATGGCCAATGCTGATATTACATACCCACGGTTATCTATCATAGGAAAACAAACTAATAGCAACTGCAAATAATATCAGAGACATAGCCGATAATCACAGAGGTTTGTTTTCCGTTAGTAACAGTTTTTTATTAGCATTTTTGTTACTCGTTTTGTTACTCGTTTCCGATTTTATTATTATCTTTGCATTGGTAACAAAACTTAGTAACGACATGGCAAGACCAAAGAAAAAGACCACCCCAAAGGTCGAGCAGTTTGTCAGAATCCGATTTAAGGAACTGGCAAACGGAGAACGGTCTATTTATTTAGACCTCTACAAGGACGGCAAACGAGCCTATAAGTTTTTGAAAGATGAGGACGGCAGACCCCTCCGTCTTCTCGTTGAGGTCGGCACTCCCGATGAAGTCAAGGCTATCAAGGCACGGAATCACAAGACACTAGTGCAAGCAGAATCCCTCCGAGTGGCAAGGGATAAAGAGGTCGTGGAACTGGATAAGGTAGAGACAAAAGTAACATCATTAGGAAAGATGTTGCTGAAAGACTGGTTTATTCAGTATGATGGTCTAATATCCCTATCAGTTGGCACGGCAAAGAGGAAACAAATCCCGACACTCGTACACCACTTAAAGAACTGGTTGGGGGATAAATATGACTCGGTGCAGATGCAACAGTTATCAGCCGATTTTTTCAGAGCATTTCTGAAACACCTCCACGGATATAAGAGACAGAGCAAGACTGATGAGGGAGTGTATTACACACTGTCCGACAACTCCCTTTATCAGATATTCTCAACCCTTAAAACGAGCATGGCAAGAGCCGTCAGAGAGGGTATAATCAGCCGTAATCCATTAGACGGTATGAAAGACAACGGGGAACTCCCGAAACACCCCACGGTGCAACGAGTGTTTCTTTCCGTTGCAGAGGTTTCGGCACTGATTAAGACGGACTGTCGGAGAGAAGATGTAAAACGAGCATTTCTTTTCAGTGTTTTCACTGGTCTCCGAGTGTCGGATATAATCAAACTGAAATGGAGTGAGATAATAGACGATGGTCAAGACCTCCGTCTTCAACTGGTCATGCAGAAGACCAAAGACCCTATTTCTATGAAACTGAATAGTCAGGCAAGAATGTGGATGCCCGACAGAGAGGGGGTAAGTCTTTCCGATAACGTCTTTTCCACACTCCCGACACTTGCCAACATTGAGAAGATACTGGAGAAGTGGGGCAAAGATGCAGGGGTGCAGAAAAAATTTACTTTCCATACTGCAAGACATAGTTTTGCCACTATCAGCATCAACAACGGAACAGACATTTACACTGTCTCAAAACTGTTAGGCCATAGGTCATTGGAGACAACGAAAGTCTATGCTGAATTGCTGACTAAGAGCAAAGACCAAGCAGTTGACCGTCTGTCTGAAATCTTCAAAGGGGTGGAGGGGGTCTGACCTCCCTCCCTCTATTTTCGGTTAGTGTGACCCTAAAAAATTTTTTTGATGGATATTTTAGACAATGCTACGATAGTCAAGAATCTATCAGACCCCGAATCACAAGGCAATGTGTGGAGCATGGCAAAAGGATTAATCGGGATGGTGGATTTTACAGAAGAACTTTGGGACTTGACACGAAAACACCACAATGGATTATTAAGTCTATCCGATGAGGATAGCTTTTATAACTGGTGCAGGTTGTGGGACTGTTTTGAAAAGCAGTGGAAAGAAGATTTAGAGTATCTTAATCTTGATGATTTAGACTTTTGGCTTGTAAATGAAAGTAATGATATTGCAGAACTGAGTTTTAAGCTGAGTAAGGTAAAATGCAGAGTAGGTGAATTATGGGATTTGGATAAAGCAAGCCAACTTCACACAGACCTATTGAATATTGCCGACAGACTAAAAGAAATCATTCTGAATCTTAGACGTAATGCCTTTATGTGTATGTACGACTTAGAGGGGACGGAAAGCAATGCACATTATAGAGCATATTGGATGGTTGATAAAGTCTGCAAGTGGGTCAGAGATATAATCAAGATACAAGAACGAGTGCAGAAAATTATCAAAGGGGCAGAGAGTATCTTGAACCCTCAACTCGACACCTCAACGGAACAGGAGCAGACGGTTAAACGGTCTCCGATATTGGAGAATACGGAACTTATAGAGATAATAACTGAATCAGTCAAGAGAGGTTATGCAGAGAAGACCAATGGGGGATATTATCGTTGGTTAAGGGGTAATCCATTATTGGCTTATTTCGTTCAGCAGTTAAGTGAATATTTAGACTTATCAGAGAAATTATACGAAAAGGAAGACGGAGAAATTGAATCAACTAACTGGTCTTATTTCGGTGGTATCTTTGAAACGAAAAGACGAGGGGGAACATGGGAGTTGGCAGACGGAAACAAACTTCATGACTATAAGAGGGGAGCAATGAAAGGGAAAGACCGAAAGAAAAAATATCAACCAAAAGGTTTTGAAGATATAGATGATTTGATGTTGGATTTTAGATAACACTAATTTCCACTTCAATACACTCCACTCCACTGGTGATTACACTGGTGGAGTTTTTGTTATGGTTTTATTTTCAATTTTGCAGTGTCAGACAGAAGTCTGATGAGACGGTGGCCACCTCTCCATTTATTCACCCTCAAAAATCGGAAAGACGATGAATGAGATTATGAAAAGATTAGACCGATTAGAGGTCTTGACACTGTTAGCAGCCAAATCGGTGCTGACGTTGGATGAGGTCTGTCTTCTGACTGGACTTGCAAAAAGCACCGTCTATAAAATGACGGCAAACCGAGCAATCCCCCACTATCATGCAGACGGAGGGAAACACCTCTACTTCAAAAAAGATGAGGTGGAGAACTGGCTCACACGAAACAGAGTATCTTCACAGACGGAAGACGAGCAGAGAGCCGTCAATGAGTATTTCACCAAAAGACAGAAAGGAGGTCTCAAATGATAGGGGCAAATCAGCCGTCAATACGGTTTCATGCAACACTGGAACTGGTGACACCGATAGAGACGAAATATCCTAAGTATCGTCTTGCATATTGGGGAGGGGATAGAGACTACATGAAAATGTTGTCGGAGAATCTGACTGGCAGACGTGACAAGGCTACTGGTGAGGCTAATATCCATATCGTCTTAAAGCCAAATCAGACCTCAAAAACATCAGCACCCGAAATGAATCTGCAAATCAAAGGAGGGCAGAATCTGACTGGCCTAAAACAATGGTTTCAAGATGGCCGTCTTTCGGGGTATGCCTACGGAGAACCCTCCGATGAGAAGACTTTTGGAAACAAGACCGTCAAGGCAAACTGTTTCTATCCCTATCGGACAGATGGTTTTCTGTTTCGTTGTACTCCGAGCAGTGACCCGTCAAACGTAATCCCGACACAGATAGAGTGGATAGTGCTTAGAGGTGGGGAGGGTGTGAAAATCCATGCCGTTCAATATCTGACACTGTTACGGAACGGCAGTCTTGACAAGGCACTTTCAGACCTCCCCCTCCGAAAGTATGACGAGCAGGATTTTTCCAACATATAAAGTTGGGAAATGTATCAAAAACTGTAACGGTCGTGTACGATAACATTCACATGAGACTTACAACGGTGGGGGTTAATACCTCTACTGTTGTAGGCCGTTTGCAGGGAGCAAAGCAGACGATTGACATTGATACTGGAGAGTGCAGGACTTTCGGGTATCTGAATAACCTCCGAGTGTCGGTTTATCCGAGTGGGTTGTATATCGTTGGCAGTCTTGCTAAGTATTTCAACGGAGGAAACATCTATACACTGAATCGAAAGGACACGGAAAGAGCCGTTGAAAGGTTATCCGATGAGTTAGGGGTTGACATATCCAGTGCAAAGATAACCTATCTTGAATTTGGGGATGCTTTTGTAATGCAATATCCAGTCCGAGAATATCTGAAACGGTTGTCTTCGATGCCGAGAATGGCACGGAATCAGCAGGAATACAGCCTATATTTTCAGTGTCGGGGTATGGAGCAGCCTAAATCAGCAGTATTCTATGACAAGGAAACAGAGTTACGGAAAAAGAAAGAGCCGTTGCCCGATGGTTTCAGTGGTCATAATCTGTTGAGGTATGAGATTAGGTTTAAGAATCGTCTCCCTCAACAAATTGGTTGGCCGGAGGTGACTGCAAGCACCCTCTATAATCGGGAGTTTTACCGTAAAATGCTGAACCACTATCAACAGATTTATTTCTCCATATCGAAACGGAAGACGTTGAAGCCGTCAGCACTCCGAGAGATAAAGAATCCTAAAGATGCTTTTGACTGTCTCGTTGGTATGCTGATAAGCCAAACAGAGCCGAAGCAGATAGAGGACTTTATCGGAGACCTCACAACTGGCACAGACTTAGACCGAGTGCAGTTGTATCGGTTAGGGAAGATGGTGGAGAGAGTAAGCACCAAAGGGAAGCTGATGGAGCAGGACACACTAATTTCTGAACTTGATAATCATATTCAGAATGTAGGTGTATATATCTGACCTCCGAGAGAAATCCTTATAGTAAGTTGGAAAACGTATCAAAAACTGAAACAGAAAATGAAACAGACAGAGATAAATAATGATTATCGGGTCATGGTGTGGGATTATCCCACGGAAGACGGCAAGACCCTCCCGATAACGTTTAGAGAATGGTTTGCACCTCCGAGAATACAGATGAGGTTTGATGATAACTTTGCACTTGCAAACGGTTATCCCGACATCAATACAATGGTGGAGCAGACGGTGGGTTTAGGCAAGATGCTGATAATGTTCGAGGGTGTTCCCGACTGGATAGATACAACACCACAAGGAGATTTTTTCTTTGTCGGTAGGAATGAAAATCTAAATCTTAACTGACATGGAATTTCAGAGAGACACGGAGTTTGAGAGGATGATGCTTGACAGACTGAATCAAGCCGTCAGAGAGTATGTGGAAGCAATCTGCAAGCCACTCAACAGCCGACACCGTAAAACGGTCATGGTCTTCACTGGTGACAGATACAAGCCAGTTGACATCATTACTCGTTTCGTCAATGTAAAGAAGTAAAGAGGTCATGGGAAGACGAAAGAAAAAGAGAGAGAAGACCGATGAAGAAGAACTGCAAGACTGGCTCAATCATTTGGGAAATAGGTCTTACAGTTTGGATCTACTTGCAAGGGCAAAGGGACAACTCGTTTGCACCGATGAGGAATATTCTTATTACTCCGTCACCGTTGAGGGTTACAGTCTGATGTATCGGAAACGGACACAACGGACAGACGGCAGGAAGATGTATAAACTCACAGAGCCACTTGCATGGATGTTGGGTTTTGATAGTTTCGATAGTATGAGATACCTTATAACTTCAATCCAGTACTGGAGGGGATGGGTCTCCCCTCAAAGGTTAATGAAAGCACTCGTCAAGTACATTTCTGAAATGAATCGTTGCCGTTATTAACGAAAAACGACCTCAAAGAAAGGTAAATTAAGAATAAAACAGAGCCGAAACAACGTCTTTAACATTATAAACTGGCCGAAATCGGGAGTTTTATTGTCGGGTTGTGGAGGTTTGGTTTCCGTCAACTGGAAGACGATGCAGGAGAGTGTCTTTAACAGAATCGGGGGTCATGGTCTGACCTCCGTTTCGTATTTTCGGGAGGGTGTTGTTGCCAGTGTCGGGGAGAATGGTTATATTTGTGGATGAAAACCCACGAAAGACCCTTAAAACGGCCAATTTGTTACTAATTTTGTTACCCCACTTAGTTTCAAGGTGGGTTTTCTTTTTATATATCAGTCAATTATGAGGGCAACAATAAATAACCACGGGCATCTACCGTTGCTCAATCCTTGACATGAATAAGAAATTTTGCGAGAATTTCAAGCAGTCAAGAATCAGCGCGGATAAACGCTTTCATTATGTTTTTGCCTCCCGCCCTCTCTCCCGTGACCGGGGCCTCAGGCGGTCTGCGACCGCAAATATAAGACAAAAATCCGAAACTATATCATTCAGGCGCTCAACAGATTTAAAAATAAAAAACGTCGACAAGCATTTGCGTCCATGCCGCGTTGTAGCCCCATTTCCTGTCCTTCAAAATAACCCCGCATTAAAATGTAATAGAAATTGACGAGGTAAGTAATAAAATGCTAATTTTGTAGTATAAAACTGAATTTCCGGTATTATGGCAAAGGAAGTAATTATTCGCCAAAGCACGGTAGATTACAATGTCGCTGTTCAGGCTATAAAAGAAGTAATCCTTCGCAGCTAATATCAGGCGGCGAAGTTAGTGAATCGTGAAATGCTGTCCCTCTACTACGGTATAGGTGGATATATTTCAGCTAATTCCGCAAAGGTTTTTGGGTACTGGAGCCATCGGAACAATCTCAGAGCGACTCCGCAAGGAGCTGCCGGGTCTTAAAGGTTTTTCGGAGAGTAACCTGAAAAATATGAGAATGTTCTATGAAGAGTGGGCCCCTGTTTTGGGGTCATCGGATTCTACATCATCTATTTCGCCAATCATGATTGGCGAAATAGAAACAACATTACTGCATTCATCTAAATCGACAATTGGCTCCTGCAGTGCCAAATAAATTTGGCACTGCAGGAGCCTTTCACTATCTTTGTGGCCCCGAATCACGGGAGTGGACAAATTTGGAATGTTTGCAACCACTCCCTATTGTCAAACAAAAAAAATGCTAAACCAATGAATTCCGAAAACTATCTTTTCACGTCGGAGTCGGTGTCGGAAGGACACCCCGACAAAGTTGCCGATCAGATCAGCGACGCTGTTCTCGACGAGTTTCTGGCTTATGATCCGTCGAGCCGCGTTGCCTGCGAGACGCTCGTCACCACCGGGCAGGTCGTTGTTGCCGGCGAGGTGAAATCGTCGGCCTACATCGACCTGATGGATGTCACGCGCCGTGTTATCTCGAAAATCGGCTACAACCGCTCGGAGCTTAAGTTCGACGCCGAGGCCTGCGGAGTGCTGAACGCGCTCCACGAGCAGAGCGGCGACATCAGCCGCGGCGTCGACCGCGCCACTGCCGAAGAGCAGGGCGCCGGCGACCAGGGCATGATGTTCGGCTATGCCTGCAACGAGACTGCCAACTTCATGCCTCTGACTCTCGACCTGAGCCATATTCTTCTGCGCGAGCTGGCCGACATACGCCGCGAAGGCACAGAGATGACCTATATCGACCCGCGCGGCGAGCGGCGCACCTATCTGCGCCCCGACGCCAAGAGCCAGGTGACGGTCGAATATACTCCCGACCATAAGCCGGTCAGAGTGACCACTATCGTGGTGTCGACCCAACACGACGACTTCATTCGCCCGGCCGGCACCATGACGCAGGCCGAGGCCGACGAACGTATGCACGCCATCATAGCCGACGACGTCCGCCGGATCCTGCTACCGCGCGTAAAGGCGCGTCTGACGCCTGAGGTCGCAGCGCTCATCGGCGACGACATCGATCTTAAGGTCAACCCGACGGGCAAGTTCGTCATCGGCGGCCCTCACGGCGACACCGGACTGACGGGCCGCAAGATAATCGTGGACACCTACGGAGGGCGCGGAGCCCACGGCGGAGGCGCGTTCTCGGGCAAAGACCCGAGCAAGGTCGACCGTTCGGCCGCCTATGCCGCCCGCCATATTGCCAAGAATCTCGTTGCCGCCGGCGTTGCCGACGAGGCTCTTGTTCAGGTTGCCTATGCCATCGGCGTCGCCGATCCGGTGAGCCTCTATGTCGACACCAAGGGTACGGCCCGCGTCGACATGACCGACGGCGAGATCTCGCGCCGCGTGGCCGGCATCTTCCCGATGCGCCCGCGCCAGATCGAAGAGCGCCTGAAACTTCGCGCCCCGATCTACGAAGAGACGGCCGCCTACGGCCACGTAGGGCGCGAACCGCAGACGATAGTCAAGAATTTCCACTCGAATTATTCGGGCGACATCAGCATGGAGGTCGAACTCTTCACCTGGGAGAAGCTCGACTATGTCGACAAAGTCAAGGAGGCCTTCGGGCTCAGCTGATGACGGTTCCGACAGATTCCTCTCTCGCTGTCAGACGGCTCATGGCCGACGCCACGCGCTGGCGCCTGGCCATAATGCTCGACGGCAATGCCCTTGAGGCGGTCGCCTGGTCGCCGGGGGGCGACGACAGCTTCATCCACCGCCGCCTGGAGCTCGACACCTCGTCGACGATCGCGCTGAAGGCACTCGAAGATGCTGTCTACGACACGCCTCTTCTGCTGGCCGACTACGGCCGCGTCGACATCCTCGTCGACGGCGACCCGCGCCTGTTCGTTCCCGCCGAAGCCATCGCGCTCGACGACGACTGCCGCCGCACTCTTGTCGAAGCGGCCTCCCCGGGATTCACCGGGGAGATCCTCTGCGACAGTCTCCCCGCCGTCGGGGGCGCCATTCTAAGCGGCATCGACCGCGAGACTCTCGGATTCCTGCGCCGCACATTCGTCAACCCGCGCATATCGTCGCGCCTGACCCCGCCGGTCAGCTATTTCGCCGCCGCCTCGCGACGCTCCAACTCTCCGGGCATTATGGCCGTCGTTGCCGACGGCCGGCTCGACATTGTCGCCATCGACGGCTCGCGACTCCTACTGGCCAACACGTTCCGCTGGCAATCGGTCGACGATGCCCTCTACTACATACTATGCGTGCGCCGCGAGGCCACAGCCGACAGCGCAGCCATATATCTCGGCGGCAACGGCCCCTTGCGCGAAGAGCTTGCCGGAAAGCTGCGCCGGTTCGTAACATCGGTTATGCCGCTGGTGTTCCCCTCCGAAGCTTTCCGCACAGGCGGACGCGAAGCTATGGAATCACCTTTCGAACTCGTCATACTCCCCTTATGCGAATAATCAGCGGCGAATACGGACGCCGGCGCTTCGACGTGCCGCGCAATATCACCGCGCGCCCCACAACCGACATGGCGCGCGAAAACCTCTTCAACGTTCTGAGCGGCCTGACCGACTTCGACGGAATCGACGCCCTCGACCTCTTCGGCGGCACAGGCGCCATAACCTTCGAGCTGCTGTCGCGCGGCGCCGCCTCAGTGACAACCATTGAGAAAGCCTCGGTGCAGGCGACTTTCATAGCCAGGGTAGCACGTGAGCTCGGATGCTCCGACCGTCTGCGCCTAATCCGCGGCGACGTGTTCAAATTCCTCGCCTCGCTCCCCCCGGCTCCGACGTTCGACCTCATCTTCGCCGATCCGCCCTACGACCTGCCGCGCTTCGCCGAGGTTCCGCGACTCGTTCTCGACGCCGGAATACTGCGCCCCGGCGGAATCTTCGTCATCGAACACTCGCGTGCCTACGACTTCTCCGGGCTGCCCGGCTTTGCCGACCACCGCGCCTACGGAAGTGTCAACTTCACCATCCTGCGCCGAGAAACGGCCGACTGAAAGCAAGACCGCCATAAAATCAAACGAGGGGATGCCTCACGGCGTCTCCTCGTTTAGATAATAAACCAATCATTATCACATTTCTTGCAATGGAAAAAGTAACTTTTGCTTTCGTCGTTATAACATCCCCCGCCCCCGGTTTGTTTACCGCCGGGAGCATTTAACTCTTTTTACGGGCAGCGGGCAATAAAAATGCACGCAAAATTTATTAACTTTGCCGTCAGAAACAAATAACCGACAAAACAACCGCAACAATGGCAAAGAAAACCACCTCAGCTCCGAAATCCGACGATCCGCGCCGGGCAAAACTCGAAGCGCTCAACAACGCACTGGCTAAAATCGAAAAAGACTTCGGCCGGGGTGCGATAATGAAACTCGGCGACGAGAAAATCGAAGACGTCGAGGTTATCCCTACAGGCTCTATCGGCCTCAACTACGCTCTGGGCGTAGGCGGCTATCCGCGCGGCCGAATAATAGAAATCTACGGCCCCGAATCGTCGGGTAAGACAACGCTGGCCATCCACGCCATCGCCGAGGCCCAGAAAGCCGGCGGCGTCGCCGCCATAATCGACGCCGAACACGCGTTCGACCGTTTCTATGCCGAAAAACTCGGTGTCGACATCAACAACCTGCTCATATCGCAGCCCGACAACGGCGAACAGGCTCTCGAAATCGCCGAGCAGCTCATACGTTCGAGCGCCATCGACATCCTCGTGGTCGACTCTGTAGCCGCACTGGTTCCGAAGAGCGAAATCGACGGCGAGATGGGCGACAAGAATGTCGGCGTTCAGGCCAGGCTTATGTCGCAGGCAATGCGAAAGCTGACCGGCGCAATCTCGCGCACCAACACGACCTGTATCTTCATCAACCAGCTGCGCGAGAAAATCGGCGTCATGTTCGGCCCGAGCGAGACCACCACAGGCGGTAACGCTCTGAAATTCTACTCGTCGGTCCGCATCGACATCCGCCCTTCGACAGCCATCAAGAAGAACGACACCATGCTCGGCAAGCTGACGAAAGTCAAGGTAACCAAAAACAAAGTGGCTCCCCCCTTCCGGCGCTGCGAGTTCGACATAATGTTCGGCGAGGGCATCTCGCGCACGGGCGAAATCATCGACTTAGGCGTTCAGCTCGACATAATCAAGAAGAGCGGATCGTGGTTCAGCTACGACGGCTCGAAGCTCGCCCAGGGACGCGACGCCGCGAAGGACGTTCTGCGCGACAATCCCGAGCTCGCCGACGAACTCGAGCAGAAAATCATGGCAGCTCTCCACGGCATCGAGCAATCAGGCGCAGCCTTACCCGCCAAGCCAAGCAAAGACAACTCTAAAACGGCCGATAAAGGTGAAGACGTCGAGCCGGAGCTCGACGACGATTTCTCAGATCTCGACGACGAATTCAGTGTCGACGAAAATATCTGACACCAACCCCTGCAACTCGGCGCCATGGCCTCTCGAGCCTCGGCGCCGGATTGTTCTGGCGCCGGAACTTGCCGGCTCCATAGAACGCTATGCCGCCATAGCGGCCGCCGGCGACGCTGTTGTGGCCGAAGGGCTTCCTTTCGACAAACGCCGCAAGAGCGTCCACCGCATGGCCATCGCCGACACGCGCGGACGCCTCGAGCTCACCGTGCCGATAGCGAAACCCGATTCGAGCCGCTCGGCCCGCTGGGCCGACATCGCGCTCAGCGACCATGGCAACTGGTGGGCCGTCCACTTCACAGCGCTCGAAAGCGCCTACGGCCGCACCCCCTTCTTCGAATTCTATGCCGACAGGTTTGCGCCGCTCTACGCCGACTTTCCCGGCGGGAGCGCCGTCGGCTTCGACGCCCGTATCGAAGCCGTCATCTGCGACATTCTCGACATAAAGGCGCCGCGCCGCGACGCCGCGCTCAGCGAACGTCCCACGGCGCTGAAACCATGTCAGCTCACCTACTGGCAGGTACGCGCCGACAAGCTCGGCTTCATCCCCGGCCTCAGCATACTCGACCTCATCTTCAATCTCGGCCCCGACGCTCAACTCTTCCTCTATGGCTGCGCCCGAAGCGGCATACCCTCCTATTAAATTACACCCTAAAAGGTGTAATCCTAAATTATTCCAATAATTTTATACCCTTTATGGTGCAATAATGAATATAATCACTATATTTGCACCCATACGGGTATATCGCCATGACTCAATTAGCAAAATACGTAAAGGAAATGCGTAAGCTATACGGACTTACGCAGATCGATCTGTCTCAGAAAGCAGGCGTAGGTCTTCGTTTCGTGCGTGAATTGGAACAAGGCAAAGAAACACTGCGCCTTGACAAAGTTAATCAGGTTTTAGCGCTCTTCGGCGCTGAAATGTCACCTAAGAGAACTGAAAGCCGATAATCAGTCAGCCCCAGAATCACAATACCAAACTTCTAATTCTAAATTCAGCCTTCTATGAAACAGGCAAAAGTATTTTTGAAGGATATGTTTGCCGGAACTTTGACCGAAGACGACATGGGCTATGAATTTAGTTATGAGCCGGAATACTTGAAATCAGAAGATGCTCTGCCGGTAAGCCTTACACTACCCCTGACAGAGAAGCCCTATCGCGACAAGATTCTGTTCCCGTTCTTTGACGGACTGATCCCGGAAGGATGGCTTCTCGACATAGCGGAGCAGAACTGGAAAATATCAGCCCGCGACAGATTCTCACTGCTGCTTGCCTGTTGCAAGGACTGTATCGGCAACATTTCAATTCAACGAATAACTGATCAATGATTATGAAATGCCTTCATTGCTATAAGTCGTTGTCCGACGGTGAGATCGATTATCACAAGGGATGTGCCCGCAGAATATTTGAATCGGCAATAGTGCCGGTGTTGCCATATACCCGAGCCAACATAAAGGAATTGGCGCGAGAGATCGTTGCTGCAAGCACGACTGTTACAGGTGTGCAGGCAAAGCTCTCGCTCGACGTATCACGCGGCAAAGCCGGCGACACGCAACGTTTCACCATCGTAGGCCTATGGGGAAAATATATACTCAAACCCCAGACCGACCGCTTCGCTAATCTTCCGGAGAACGAAGATCTGACAATGCATATGGCCGAAGCCACGGGAATAAAGACAGTCCCCCATTCCCTGATAAGGTTCGCCGATGGCGAACTCTGTTATATCACCCGGCGCATTGACCGCACCAGACAAGGCGGAAAGATTGCCATGGAAGATATGTGCCAGTTATCTGAAAGACTCACCGAAGACAAATATAAGGGTTCTTACGAACGTATAGCAAAACTTATTCGTCAACATTCGGCAGCCCCATTGCTTGATGTCGTCAACTTCTGGGAAGTGGTCGTATTCTCGTGGCTTACCGGTAATGCAGATATGCATCTGAAAAACTTCTCACTCTACCGTCCCGCCGATAATTACATGCTGGCTCCGGCCTATGATCTTTTGTCAACCGCCCTCGCGATGCCCGAAGACGACGAAGAGCTGGCCCTGACGCTCAACGGGAAGAAAAAGCGCATCAGGCGTAATGACTTTGAGAAGGCCATGCTGGAAAATGGCATGAAAGACAACGCAATAGCAAAGCTGTTTGACCGATTCTCAAAATCCGTCCCCAAATGGCACGGACTGATAAACGAATCATTTCTGCCTAAGGAGTTGCAGAAAGCTTATCATGACAAGATCGATATAATGGCGAGAAGACTGTCGATCATTGAATAATCAAGAAAAGCGCGCTTTCAGAGAACCAGTATAAACGGTCTCAATTAAACTTTTTAACGCCAGCGTCGGGGGCAATAGTTGGCGGATTGACAAATAATGACGATATTTGCACCGCAAACTTCTTTCCACCGACATCGACGACTGCCATGAAACGTCTCAGACATTCCATGCAAGCCGTCGGCTTTCGTATCTGAATTTGTTGAATATAAACACTATAACCTTCTTTTAAAATATGTGCGGAATAGTAGGTTACCTCGGCGATAAGCCGGCTTACGACATTCTTATACAGGGACTTCACAGGCTCGAATACCGCGGCTACGACAGCAGCGGCATTGCCATCGAGAACGTTCAGGGACAAATACAGCTATGCAAGACCAAAGGCAAAGTTGCCAACCTTGAAGCCCTTGTAGGCGACCATAAGCCTGAAGGCTCGATAGGGATAGCCCACACCCGCTGGGCCACCCACGGCATTCCCAACGACATCAACGCCCATCCTCAGGTAAGTTCCGACGGATCAATAGCGATCGTCCACAACGGCACTATCGAGAACTACAACATTCTGCGCGAAGCCCTGTCGCAGCACGGATACACTTTTAAGAGCGAGACCGACACCGAGGTTCTCGTGCAGCTTATCCAATATGTGCGCGACACCAACAACTGTTCACTGCGCGATGCCGTCATCGAGGCCCTGCAACAGGTTGTCGGAGCCTATGCCGTCGCCGTTATCGAGACCGGCAACCCCGACCAGATTATCGGCGCCCGCAAAAGCTCTCCGCTGGTTATCGGAATCGGCGAAAACGAGTTTTTCCTGGCCAGCGACGCCTCCCCCTTCGTGGGCCTCACCGACAAGGTTATCTACCTCGGCGACGACGAAGTTGCCCTCATCCGCCGCGATAAGCCTTTGGAAATCACCAAGCTCAACGACGGAAGCCACCCCGATCTCGACATTCACACCCTGAACCTCAGTGTCGAGCAGCTTGAGAAAGGAGGCTACGAGACCTTCATGCTCAAAGAGATTTTCGAACAGCCCGAAACTCTGCGCGACTGCCTGCGCGGCCGAATCGTCGACAACGGCGAGCGCGTGGTTCTCAGCGGCGTTGTCGAGAACAAAGAAAAATTCCTCAACGCCAACCGCGTTGTCATAGTGGCCTGCGGAACATCGTGGCACGCCGCCCTCATCGGAAAACGCCTCATTCAGGAGATGTGCGCCATTCCCGTCGAAGTCGAATACGCCAGCGAATTCCGCTACTCCAATCCCGTCATCACCGACCGCGACATCGTAATCTCGATAAGCCAGAGCGGCGAGACCGCCGATACTTTAGCCGCCATACAGCTCGCCCGCAGCAAAGGCGCTTTCGTCTACGGCATCTGCAACGTTGTCGGCGCTTCGATTCCACGCGAAACCCACAGCGGAACCTACATCCACGTCGGCCCCGAAATCGGCGTCGCCTCGACAAAGGCATTCACAGGCCAGGTCACAGTACTGACCCTGCTTGCCCTCTGCGCCGGCCAGCTGCGCGGAACTATCTCGCAGCCCCATGTGCGCGAGGTCTGCCAGGGACTGCTGAGAATCCCCGAAGTCGTCAAGGAAGTGCTTAAGCTCGACGGTCAGATCCGCGATCTGTCGCGAATGTTCACCTACGCCCACAACTTCATTTATCTCGGACGCGGCTTCAACTATCCCACCGCCCTCGAGGGTGCCCTCAAGCTCAAGGAAATCAGCTATATCCATGCCGAAGGCTATCCCGCAGCCGAGATGAAACACGGCCCGATCGCCCTCATCGACCACGACATGCCTACCGTAATAATCGCCCCGACCGACTCGCTCTACGAGAAAGTTGTCAGCAATGTCCAGCAGGTTAAGTCTCGCGGCGGTCAGGTTGTCGCCATCATCAACAAGGGCAACGACAAAATGGCCGACATCGCCGACTACTGCCTCGAAATTCCGCCCGTGGCCGAATGTCTGACACCTATCATCGTTTCAATCCCCCTGCAGCTTCTTGCCTATTATATCGCCCGCAACAAGGGTTGCAACGTAGACATGCCACGCAACCTCGCCAAATCGGTCACGGTTGAATAAACCTCTTCAGCAATGAAATCCACGGCCCGAATAATCGCTGCTGCGGCTGCCGCCGCAATCTACGGCGGTGCCGCAGCGCAGTCGCTCGACAACGCCCTTGCCGCCTACTCGCAACTCGACCTCGACGGCGCCACAGAAATCCTCGACCGCTTGAAACCGGCCGCACGCAAAGGCAATGAAGACGCCATCGAGCAGCTTCGCGAACGCATCACGCTCGCCTCCGACATGCTCGCGCGCGTCCAGCAGCTCGAGATTCTCGACTCAATGACCGTGGCCGCCGACGATTTCTTCAGAGCTTATAAACTTCACCCCTCTACGGGCCGGCTCGCCACGGCCGATGTCGTGGCCGGCGGCGACAGCTTCGAGATCGTCGAGCCTGTATATGTCAGCGAGAACGGCGACGATATGATATGGGTCGGTTATGACAGTTCGGAAGCCGAATACCCCGCCATGATGGAGTCGGTGCGCCTCGCCGACGGCTCGTGGGAAGCGCCAGCTCGCCTGTTCACCCGCGCCGACATCTTCGGCGACGGCATCGGGGGCGCCCTGTCGGCGCCGATGCTCATGGCCGACGGCGTTACGGTCTACTTCGCTGCCGACGGCCCCGCGTCGCTTGGCGGCCTCGACATTTTCATGGCGCGGCGCAATGCCGACGGATTTCTTCAGCCGACAAATGTCGGAATGCCCTACAACTCCCCCGCCGACGACTACATGATGGTCATCGACGAAGCCGCGGGACTCGGTTGGTGGGCCACAAACCGCAACGCCGCCGAAGGAGAGGTGACGATCTATATCTTCGCCCCCTCGGAGATGCGCGTCAACTATCCGGCCGACACCGAAGGACTCGCCGACATCGCCATGATGCGGACGGTGGAATTCCCCGCCGACCGCGGCGAACGGCTTGCCGTGCTCCGCAACCTCATGCCCGCGCGTGCCGAAACCGATGAATTCCGCTTTGCTCTGCCCGACGGCTCAGTGGCCACCTGCCTCACCGACTTCAACAATGCCGAGGCCCGCGACATGATGGAAGACTACCTTGCGGCCGAGAAAGACCTCAAAAGCGCCATGACAATCCTCGCCCACAAACGCCTTCTATACGGTCGCGGACAGCACGACCTCGCCGACGACATCCTCGCCGCCGAAGCCGACATCGACCGGCGCCGCAGCGAGCTGAAGAGTCTGCGCTCTGCCATCGCCAGAGCCGAAAGCCGCTGAAAAACCATCGTTTGCAGGGCAATAAAGCCCGGCCGCAGGCCGTTATATTGGGGAATATGAAATCCCTGAAAGCTCTTTTCTTTACGATATTGGCGATGCTGGCCGTTACTTCGTGTATCGAAGACTCGGTCAGCACGAGTGCATCCGACCAGCCGCAGTTCTCTCTCGACACCCTCGACCTCGGCTGTTTCTTCTCCGACCAGCCGACTCCGACCTTCAAGTTCGTGGTCTATAACCGCAACAAGAAAGTAATCAACATCGACCGGATCGGTCTGCGCGACAACGACGACCGCACATTCCGCATCAATGTCGACGGCACAGCCGGAGAATCGTTCTCGAACATCGAGATACGCCCCAACGACTCGATCTATGTCTTCGTCGAAGCCACCGTAGCCCGCGGCAACGGCCGCGACTCGATAAACGCGCAGTGCTATGTCGACTTCATGACCTCAGGAGTGACGCGAAGTGTCGTACTCAAGGCGACAGGCCGAGACATCGACGTGCGCCGCGGCCTCATCGTCGAGCGCGACACAACATTCCGAGCCGGACGCCCGATGCAGGTGTTCGATTCGCTCGTGGTGGCACAAGGGGCCACTCTTACCATCGAACCGGGCGCCGAGCTCTTCTTCCACGACAAGGCCACGATGATCGTTCGCGGACGCCTCATGAGCCTCGGAAGTGCCGAAGCACCCGTAGTGATGGGAGGCGACCGCCTCGACAACGTCGTCGGCGACATCCCCTTCGACCTCATGGCCTCGCAGTGGGGCGGCGTGGAGTTCAAACGCACCTCGGCCGGCTCACGCCTGAGCCACACTGTCATCAAGAACATGACCGTCGGCGTCCTCGCCGATTCGGTTCCCGCAGCTCCCGACGGCTCGCCGGGCCTCGAAATCATCAACTGCCGCGTGCGCAACTCAGCCCGCTACGCCCTCAACAGCTACTTCTCGAACATCCGCATCATCGGCTCGGAAATCTCCGACGCCGCCATAGCGCCGCTCTTCCTGACCGGAGGCCAGATCGACATGGCCCACGTCACTGTGGCCAACTACTACCTGTTCGCCGCTCCGGCGCTCCCCTCGGTCTGGATGAACCACTACAACGAAGACACCCGCGTCGAAGACTCGTCAGAGCCGCTGATGACCGCGAAGATGGCCAACTGCATCTTCTACGGCCTCGGCTCCGACTTCTCGGGCACCGACCTCACAGGCTCGGCTGTCACCGTGCGCCGCTGCCTGTTCAAAAGCGAAGGAAGCGATGACGACAACTTCCTCGAATGTCTCTGGGGCCTCGATCCGCTCTACCTGACTGTGCGCGAGGAATATATCTTCGACTATCGTCTCGCCCCCGACTCTCCCGCCGCCGAAGCCGGCGACCCCTCGCTAACCCCCGCCGACGCCGCCCGCGACTTCTACGGCGTAGCCCGCTCCACGGCCGCCCCTTCGCTCGGCGCCTTCCAGTTCGTCGAGCCCGCGCCGGAGTGAAATTAAAAAAATTTGGCACTGCAGTCTGCTTTCACTATCTTTGTAGGCGATGAAGAAGCTGGCTGCGATATTGATGCTTTTAACGGTCTGGTTCGGTGTCCGCGCCGAGGTCGCCATCATGGGCGAGCGCGTTGTCGACGCAGCCCGTATGGCCGAATTCGTCAGCCGTCATAACCCCGATTTCGACCCGGCTATCGCCGAGGCGTTCGCCACCGTGGGCGACCGCTACGGCATCCGCGGCGACATCGCCCTCTGCCAGGCCATCCTCGAGACAGGATGGTTCCGCTTCGGAGGCGGCACGTCGGTCAGCCCCGACCAACACAACTACTGCGGCATGAGCGTAACGCGCCGCGGCCTCAAAGGTGCCTCGTTCGACTCTATCGAACAGGGCGTGACGGCCATGATGCAACATCTCTATGCCTACTGCACAACCGAGCCGCTTCCCGCCGACGAAGAGCTCGTCGACCCGCGGTTCAGCCTCGTCAGCCGCGGCTGCGCTCCGACGTGGGAAGGGCTGAGCAACCGCTGGGCAATGAATCCCGACTACGGCTCTCTGATCCTCGACATATATTCACGTCTGGCCGGCGACACCGTTGTCAGACGCATCGAAGTCGACATCGACGCAGCCCCGGAAGCTCACGAAGAAGCGCCGGCGACAGCTGTGGCCGACCCTATAATACTCTACTGACATGGCAGACAAGAAGCGTGTTCTCATTGTCGGAGCCGGCGGTTTCATCGGCGGTTTCTTAGCCTCGACAGGCCTTGAGCGCGGCTACGACGTCACCTGCGGCGTGCGCGCCTCGACCTCGCGCCGCTATCTCGCCGATCCGCGCCTGAAATTCGTCACCCTCGACTTCGACGGCGACACAGCCGCAATGGCTGACGCCCTGCGCGAGGCAGCCCCGTGGGACTACATAATCTACAACCTCGGCGCCACGAAAGCCGTCAATTTCCTCGACTTCAACCGTATAAACTTCGACTATCTGCGGCGTTTCGCCGACGCCCTCGACGTGGCCGGTCTGAAGCCCGCGCGTCTGATCTACATGAGCAGTCTGAGCGCCCTCGGGCCCGGCGACGAAAAAGGCTACACGCCTATCAGCGCCGCGACTGTGCCCGACCCCAACACGCGCTACGGCCTGTCGAAAATCAAGGCCGAGAGCTTCCTCGAGAGCCGCCCTGACCTGCCCTGGATAATCTTCCGCCCGACCGGCGTCTACGGCCCCCACGAGCGCGACTACCTGATGATGGTCAAGGCTATAGACAGCCATTTCGACTTCGGCGTCGGCTTCCGCCGTCAGGAACTGACTTTCATCTATGTCGACGACCTCGTCAACGCCGTCTACGACGCCCTGGAACGCGCGCCGATCCATCGCAAATATATCATCAGCGAGCCGCGAAGCTACACCCAGACTGAATTCCGGCGCATCGTGGCCGACGCCCTCGGGCGCCGCTTCGTCATCCCCGTGAGGCTTCCGCTCTGGGCTGCGAAGATGGCCTCTGTAGTGGCCGAGAAATGGGGCGCACTGTCAATGAAGCCGTCGACACTCAACCGCGACAAATTCAAGATAATGCGCCAGCGCAACTGGCGCTGCGACGTCTCTGAGGCTGTCAGCGACTGGGGATTCGCCCCGCGTGTCGATCTGCGCGAGGGAATCGCCCGCGTTGTCGAAGCTTACCGCGCCGAAAAGAAACATTAATCCTATCAATTCCTCCGCCAATGCTAAACGCTCCACGCCGCCGCGTCCCGATGTGGGTCACGCTGCTGATAATATTTCTGTCGCTGCCGGTGTTCGCCTTTCCCGAAATGCTGGCCAACTGTCCCGCCGACCCCGGACGCCGCACACTGCTGTGGATCTTCCCGTTCTACGTTGTCCTGTCGGCCGTTCTGGCGTGGATAAGCTACGCCACGCGCCCATACGTGACATGGATTCTCATGCTGCTGATGGTTCTCAGCGAATATGCCGCATGGATGCTCGTCACAGCTCCTTAACCTCCGCCTGCGATGGAAGCCCTGATGCAATATGTCTGGCAACACCGGCTGTGGCCACCCGAGAAGATGGTCACCGACGACGGACGTCCGCTCCGCGTCATAGATCCGGGACGCCTCAACACCGGCTCGGGGCCCGACTTCTTCAATGCCAAAATCAGAATCGGCGACCGCCTGTGGGCGGGCGACGTCGAGATGCACGTCAGCGCCAGCGACTGGCACCGCCACGGCCATGACGGCGACAGCGCCTACGACTCGGTGATCCTCCACGTCGTCGACCGCGGTGACTGCCACATAAAGCGCCACAACGGCGAGACAATCCCGCAGGTCGAGATGCACTGCAGCCCAGACTTCCGCAACAGCGTGGCGCGCCTCATAAACCGCATCGACGGCGATATGCCCTGCGCCGGCGACATCGCCGCGATGTCGTCGCTGAATATCAGCCAGTGGATGACAACCCTGCTGGCCGAACGCCTCTACTCGAAATCCGACCGCATAATATCGCTGCTCGACCGCCTCGGCGGCGACTGGGCCACGGTCTGTTACGTCACGCTCGCCCGCGCCCTCGGATTCGGCATCAACAGCGAGCCGATGGAACGCCTCGCCCTGAGCCTTCCGCTGAAAATTCTTCTGAAACACTCAGGCAACATAATGCAGCTTGAGGCACTGCTCTTCGGTCAGGCCGGATTCCTCACCGAAACCGCCGACCCCTACGCCGACCGTCTTGCCTCGGAACACCGTTTTCTCTCCGCAAAATTCGGCCTGCAGCCCCCGGAGTCGCTCAACTGGAAACGCGGACGCATACGTCCCGGCAACCTGCCCTACCGCCGCATAGCCTATCTGGCCGAGATAATCCGCCGCAACAACAGCGGCATGACAGAACGCCTCTGTGCCATCGACAGCGAAGCCTCGGCCCGCAAATTTTTCGACATCGGACTCCATGACTACTGGGAGCGCCGCTTCCGCTTCGGCAACCCGTCAGAGTCAACGGCCCCCATGAATCTCAGCCGCCCGACGCTCGACTCGCTCATAATCAATGTAGTGGTTCCCGTGAAGATGGCCTTCGCCGTCATCCACGGCTGCGACGACGCCATTGAAGAGGCCGCGTCGCTGCTCGAAGAGCTGCCCTCCGAAGAGAACTCACCCGTTATGACCGCGCGTCGCGCCGGCCTGCCGGCCCGGAGCGCCGCCGACAGCCAGGCCCTGCTACAGCTGCGCCGCGCCTACTGCGAGACGCGCAAATGCCTCTACTGCCACATCGGCCACCGCATGATGACGCGCCTCGCCCGGCGCCCCTGAGCCCTGAAATCCACTCCGCCTCAATTGCCTGGTCCGAGCGTAGTGCCTCAATGACATCAACTTAGCTGAGTGTCAGTAGTCAGATAATGATAGAGGCATCCGCCAAAGAATGGATCGGTTTTCGCGCGACAAGCGCCGTGAGGCGCGCGTTTTAAGCCAGACATTTTGCGCTCAAGAGCCAAAGTTCATCGCATTGAGGCATGCCTCTCCAAGTGGGTGTTTTTTGACATTGACGAGCTTAACTGAACGCCATTGAGCTATCGCTGTGGGATAGTTACTCTTCTTCAAAGTAACCGGTATCAACGCGCTTGATCGTATATGAATGTTGCGATATTACGCCGACATTATATTTTATCATGTAACCGGCAAGCTGCTTGCCGTCAATCAACACAAGCTTCAGGCTCTTGTTAGAGGCCACAACATCAAGCGCCGCTTTTGAGAAACTCGAAGTTGTTATGTAAACTCCTTTAGACGCACCAATCGACATAAGTGCGCCCATGAATTTATGAATGTCCGGAGCACCGACAACATTGGTTTCTTTCCAACGTTTAGCCTGAAGGTAAACTTTGTCAAGTCCGAGCGCATCTTCTTTGATAATGCCATCAATGCCACCGTCGTTAGAGAACTGTGTAACTTTTGCAGCATCCTCAAAGTCACCTCCATAACCCATAGCCACAAGCAAATCTACAACCAGCTTTTCAAAGAACTTGGGATCTTGTTCTCCTATAAACTGCAACAAATCGTCGATCAGTTTATTGTTCAGTTGAGCAAAAGCATCTTCGATCTGATTCATCGGATCGGTTACATAATGAGATTCTTCAGAAGCGCTACAGTGCTTATCTTTCTTTTTGGCTTTGGCGAAAGCTGCAAAACTCGGAAACCGTTCAATAAGAAATTTTTGGGTAATTTCTGTTTGGCCGGAGTTCAGAAGTTTTCTTCCAGATTCCGATATTACGAAATGCCCCCGACTTGGAGAGTCAAGCACTCCGGCTTTCAGGAACCATGTGCGCGCCCAACCGCAACGTCCATGATGGCGGTTCTGGCCGCTTGTTTCATAGGTCTCTGACAATTCTTCCTCACTAAGATTCATAGTCTTTGCCAAATCGTTGCTGACCTGCGAGATATTGCGGACTTTACCGTCTCCCCATCAAGCTTAGGAAAGGGTAGAGATATTTTTGGAACTGAGGTATCATTTGCTGATTGTCAATTTAATAAATTACATGCAATTAAAACAATTAGCAATTAGTAATTGGCAATTGATTAGGACACGGAGAGCAATATTTTTATAATTATTTGTTATAAAGTGTTTTGGTAATGGATTGCAGCAGTCTTATCAATTCTCTGCAATCAGCCAGCATACTTTCAGCCTGGTCTTGCGTAATGTAATTCTCATCGCCAAGTAATTTTAGCCAAAACTCGGTTTCGCCGGCTTCTTTTAGTGAGATAGAAAGTTTACTTGCGAAATCCAATTTTGTTTGACCATATTGGCTTTCAGCAATGTTTGCGCCTATGCTTGTTCCGCTACGAAGCAGTTGCTTTGAAAGGACATATTCCTTTTTCTCTTCACAAAGATACTTGTAAAGCCTTACACACCGTCTTGCGAAAGCATAACTTTTATCCCTAACGGCATTTTCCTGTTTCAAGCCCAATTACTAATTACTAATTGCTAATTGCTAATTGAATCAGAGTTTGGCGGCGATGGCGGCGGCGATGCGGGCCAGCTCGTCGGGAGCCATCGTCAGCTTGGGCTTGGAGAAGTCCATGTCGCGCTCGCTCTTCATCGGAATGATGTGGACATGGGCGTGAGGCACTTCGAGGCCGATGACGGCCATGCCGCACTTGATGCAGGGCATGGCCTTCTGAGCGGCGTGAGCTACGCGGCGCGCGAAACCGAGCAGCGAGGTATATTCCTCTTCGCTGAGATCAAAGATGTTGTCGACCTCATGCTTTGGCACACAGAGCACATGGCCCGGAGCTACGGGATTGATGTCGAGGAAGGCAAAATTACGGTCGTCTTCGGCCACCTTATAGCAAGGAATGTCGCCGGCTATGATGCGGGAGAAAATCGATGGCATGGCTCAGAACGATATTTCAACGATTTCGAATTTCATCAGCCCGGCGGGCACTTTTATCTCTACAACCTCGCCGAGTTTGTGCCCCAGAAGACCTTTTGCCATGGGGGTCGACGATCCGATCTTCTTTTCCTTGAGGTTGGCTTCGGAATCGGCCACGATCGTATATTCCATAACCATTCCGTTGGCCACGTTCTTGATCTTGACACGATTGAGGATCTGGACTTCGTCGGTGTTTAGCGTGCTTTCGTCTATGATGCGCGCGCCGGCCACGAGATCTTTCAGCTGGGCAATCTTCATCTCGAGAAGGCCCTGGGCTTCTTTGGCGGCGTCGTATTCCGAATTCTCGCTGAGGTCGCCTTTGTCGCGGGCTTCAGCGATAGCACGTGAAATTCTGGGACGTTCAACGCTTTCGAGGCGGGCGATTTCGTCCATTTTCTTCTTATAACCTTCCTTGGTCATGTAAGTGATAGGCATGGTAATCAGTTGTGTTTAGGATTATCTGAATAGTTAAAAAAGAGAAGAACCTCGCGGCTACTTTCATGCAGCGAGACCCTCCGGAAGCGCCACCACTCAGGGGCGCCTTACTGTGGGCAAAGATACGTTTGTTTTTCGACAAAACAAAACAAAAACCGGAATAATTAGGAATTAGCAATGAGCAATTCCCCATTTTCAATTGTCCATTTTGAATTTTAAATTTTCATTTACGGCAACGGGCGCCCCGAAGAGCGCCCGCCGTTGTCGTAAATGACGTATTGTCAGAGAATAACCTTGGTTACGTCGGAACCCTGACGGCGGATAACGATGTCACCGGCTTTCGGCTCAGCAACGCGACGTCCCTGAAGGTTGAAATATTCGACAGGGGCGTTGTTGTTGTCGGCGTCGATGTCGGCGATGCCGTCCTTCTCACCGCCTCCGGCAACCTTGAAGGTCACTGTATGGGTGGCCTTGTCGTAGGCAATCTCGGTCAGAGGGAATCCGGGGTCGACTTCGTTCCAGCTGAGGAATGCGGGATAGGTGTCGGCGGTAAACTCTGTGTAGAGATCGTTGGCTCCGGGGAAAAGGTCGCCGGCATAAGAATAGGGGCCGTATGAACCGTCGGCCTCGACGAGATCGATACGCTGGTGTTTGGCGTCGTTGTTGAGATTGTTATATGTCCAGTTGCGCTTCGAGAAGTCGATATGCCATACCATGAGGCCGCTTGCCTTGAGATACGAGTCCCAGACGTTGGAATCGTCGTTCTTGGTGCGGCATTCGAGCATGAAGAATTCGTTGGCGCGGTCTGTTTCGACAACATAGCATTTTCCCGAGTTGGCCTTAAGCTCGGCATCCATGGGCTTGTCGATGACTGTCGGGCTGACCCATCCGAGGGTGTAGCGCTCATACGACGACATCAGCGGGGGTGTGTGCATGCCGTTGTTGTAGCTGCCCTGATCCATGATCGACCATTGTCCGGGAGTTGCGCTCATGTCGCCGGCATAAGAGGTCATGTATAGGTCGGGGAGGCCGAGGGCGTGGCCGAACTCATGGCAGAAGAGACCGATACCGGCGGGGCGCGGCGTGCGGCTGTTAGCGCGATCCCATTCGTTCATGCAGATATAGTGGTTGAACTTAACGCCGTCGAAAGTGATGTCGGCGGGATCGAGCTTGTAGTATTCGATATCATAAGAGTGGGGCCATACATAATCTTCGGCATCGGGGTCGGTCGGATAGGCTGTTGCCTCGCCTTCGCCGGCATAGATGATGGTCACGTTGTCGACCTCGCCGTCGCCGTCCTGATCGTAGGGGCTGAAGTCAACCTCTTCGTCGAGAAGCTGACCGGCGTGGACTGCCATGAGATAGGCATAGCGGTCCTGACCGTTGCGGTCGTTCTGGCCGTAGTATTTGAAAGAGTTCGGCAGGGTAACGGGGCCATAGACGTCGAACTTGATGTCGAGTTTGCCGAACGAGGCGGCGCGATAATATTCGGCAGCCGAACCGGTGGCGCCGTTGGCGTTGTGGCCGTCTTTGTTCATGTGGTCCTTGAAGAATGCCACGGGATCCTCTACGGAGAATTTCTTGTCGGGGAAGTCAACGAGAATTACCAGACCGTTAAGTTTTCCGGAGGTGGGATATGTGTGGTTGATAAGCATATCTTCGGGTTCGGGAACGCGCGCGGCTACATTCTGCGGATAGCGGCGAGCCATAGTGGCGGCGAAGTTATCGGAAATTGTACGGTCGAAAGCTGCGCGGTCGAACGAGGCGGCGAACCCGAGCTGGGCGGCGTTGCGCGAAGCGGCGTTGGCAGCGAGGATTCCGCTCGAAAGATTGTTTTCCGTGGCAAAGAAGAACCCTTCAGCAGTCTTGACAACAGGCATGTTGTCGTCGGCAGTCACCATGAAGTGGCCGTTTTCGTCGCCGACGAGGCGAATCTCAAGGACTGTCCCGTCAGGTTGGGTCACCTTATGGGCGAAGGGAGGAGCCGGGATTGCCGATGCTACTGCCGGAGCGGCTGCGAGGGCAACAACAGCGATGATTTTGTTGAATCGTTTCATTTGGTGTTAGTTTAATGTGATTGTATGTTCTATCCTGAGGGTAAATACAATAGTTAATATGAGCGATCGCAAAGATAAAATATTATATCGTTAATTCAATCTATTTTACAAATTTTTTTCGTCGCAATGACTAAAAAAGCGTCGGGTCGGGCAGTAGACGGAACGAGCGGCGGTGGAGCGGCGATGGGCCGCAGGCGGCGATGGCGGCGCGGTGGGCGGCGGTCGGATAACCTTTGTTAACATCCCATCCATAAGCGGGATAGAGCCCGGCGAGGCGTATCATCTCGTCGTCGCGGGCGGTCTTGGCCAATACCGAGGCCGCGGCGATGTTGGCCAGAAGGGCGTCGCCATGGACAACGGTTGTATATTCTACGCCGTTCCAGGGTGTGAATCTGTTGCCGTCGACGGCGATATGGCCCGGAACCATGCCGAGGGCGTCAAGAGCGCGGTGCATGGCCAGTATCGAGGCTCTGAGAATATTTATCCGGTCGATTTCCTCGGCCGAGCATGAGGCGACAGCCCATGCCTCAGCCTCCTTTTCGATTATCGGGCGCAAAAGACGGCGGCGGCGGTCGGTCAGCTGCTTAGAGTCGTTGAGCCAGGGATGGCTGAAGCCGTCGGGAAGAACAACGGCGGCGGCATAGACGGGTCCGGCAAGACAGCCGCGGCCTGCCTCGTCGACGCCGGCTTCGAAAACACCGGGGCGGAGGCAGGCCGTCAGGTTGGGTTTCATCAGAGGGTTATTTGTTGGGAGTGTTCCAGATATGGGTTGCCGTGCAGTTCACATTGACGGTCTGGTTTCCGGCCTGAATGCGGAAATCCCCCTTTTCGAGAGTCCAGTGTCCGTCGTGGCCGACGAAAGCGAGGGCCGAGGCGGGAATCGATAGGCTGACGGTTTTCTTCTCGCCCGGCTTCAGCTCGATTTTATCGAACGCGCGCAGGCGGCGGTTCTCAGGGGTCAGCGAGGCCACGAGGTCGCTGCTGAAGAGCATGACTGTCTCCTTTCCGAGGCGTTTGCCGGTATTGGCCACGTCGACGGTGAATGTCAGGGTGTCGCCGGCGGTGAACGAACTCTTGTCGACCGTCAGGTTCGAATATTCGAAGGTTGTATAGCTCTGGCCGTAGCCGAAAGGCCACTGAACCGACACAACGGCGTCGTAGTCGTAGGCGCCTTCCATCTTGTCCATCTCTTCGGACACGCGGTAGTCGTAGGTGGTCAGCTCGGCCTGGTTGCGCGGATAGGTATAGGGCATACGGGCGCTCGGGTTGGCGTCGCCGGCGAGAATGTTGGCCAGAGCGTCGCCGCCGTAGTTGCCCGGCAGCAGAATGTTGACGACAGCCTTCGCCAGCGGCTCGATGTCGCTGACAAGGCGCGGACGGCCTTCGTTGAGAATCAGCACCACAGGCTTGCCCGTAGCGGCCAGAGCCTTTACGAGGCTTCGCTGATTCTCGCTCAGGGCAAGATCGGAGAGGTTGCCGGGAGTCTCGCAGTAGGAATTCTCACCTATGCAGGCAACGATGACATCGACACCTGCGGCGGCAGCCACGGCCTTTTCGATCTCGGGCTCGTTCTCTTCGTCGTATTTTCCTTCGGGTTTATAGGTGACGCCCTGCTCTAGCGTAACATTCTTCTTGCCGAACTTGTTGCAGAGGGCTTCGTAGATGGTGTTATACTGTCCGGCGAAACGGTCGGCGAGATGCCCCTGCCAGGTGTAGCTCCAGCCGCCGTTGAGGCAGCGCATTGAGTTGGCGTTCGGGCCGGTCAGCAGAATCTTCGTGTTCTTCTCTAACGGAAGGATATTGTCGGCGTTCTTAAGCAGAATCTCCGACTCTTCGGCTGCGCGCAGGGCGGTGGCGGCGAACTCCTTGCAGCCGAACTTCGGATAAGAGGCCAGATATGTGTCGGGCAGATCGAACAGCCCCAGACGCATCTTCAGGCGGATAACGCGGCGGGCGGCATCGTCGATGCGGCTCATCGGCACCTCCCCTTCCTCGACAAGCTCGCGAAGCAGGGTGCAGAAGCTTGTGTCGTAAGGCTCCATTGTCATGTCGATACCGGCATTGATGGCGATCTTGATAGCCTCTTTCTTGTCGGCGGCCACGCGCTCACGGGTGTAGAGATTGTTGATGTCGGCCCAGTCGGTCACGATCATGCCGTCCCAGTTGAGGTCTTCCTTGAGCCAGCCTGTCAGCAGCTCGCGGCTCGCATGAACGGGCATACCGTTGATCGATCCGCTGTTGGCCATTATCGTCAGCGTTCCGGCCTCGACACAAGCCTTGAACGGCTCGAAGCACTTCTCGCGGAGATCCTGCATCGAGATATAGGCCGGTGTGCGGTCTTTGCCGGTGCGGGCCATGCTGTAGCCCATATAGTGTTTCGTCGAGGTGGCTATGAAATCGCGGCCTATGTGGTTGGGGTCGGGGCCCTGGAATCCGCGCACTGCGGCCGCACCCATAACGGCGTTGACAAGCGGGTCTTCGCCATAGTTCTCCCAGACGCGCGGCCAGCGCGGATCGCGCGCCATGTCGACGGTTGGCGAGTAGGTCCAGGGGCAGTTCGAGGCGCGCGTCTCATAGGCGGTGATGACAGCCGCGTCGTGCGACAGCGTCGGGTTGAACGACGCGCCGATATTGATATTCTGGGGGAAGAGCGTGCCGCCCAGGGTGTAGGTTGTTCCGTGGTTCTGGTCGAGGCCGTAGATGGTCGGGATTCCCATAACTTCGATCGACACGCGATTGATGCGGGCGATTATCTCGTTCCACTTCTGCGGCGACAGGGCTATCGGGCCGGGAGCGCTGAGGAACGAGCCGATCTTATATTTCGAGACAATGTCGCGGAGCTTGGCCTCGTCGAGCACGAAATCGTTGCCCGTGCCGGTGCCGAGCACGTCGATGGCCAGCTCGGTCATCTGGCCGATCTTCTCGTCGAGAGTCATTTTGGCAAGAACGGAATCGACGCGCTGCTCGAGGCGTGCGTCGCGCGGAATGGCAGGACTGACGGCGGCAGCCCCCGAGGCGCCGCATAGAGCAAGTGTAAGTGTGAGAATCTTTGAGAATTTCATGATAAAAAACAAATCGTGATTACACTCGCAAAATTACGAAAAAATATCGAAAGCCATAGGCCCTATAAGCTCTATAGTCCACCGACCCAAAAGGGCGCGGCGGGCGTTATACTTTCAGACTAATCACTGATATTATGAAGAAACTGCTGTTTATGATTCTCGCGCTACTGCTGACCTCGACGACGGCCCTCGCCTTCATCGACAGCTATGTCATCAGCCGCGACAACCTGCCCGAAGAAGCTCAGGCCATGCTCGACAAGTATTTCCCGAAAGCCAAGGTGAGCCTTATCAAAATCGACTGCCATCTGCTCAAGAAAGCCGACTATGACGTGCGCCTCACCAACGGCGCGACCATCGAATTCTCAAACAAAGGCAAGTGGAAATCTGTCGACTGCGGAAAGCGCAACGTTCCCGACGAGCTAGTACCCAAGACAATCCGCAACTATGTGGCGAAGAACTATCCCGACGTCACGATCGTGAAGATCGAGAAGAAAAGCTCGGGCTACGAGATCGGCCTCTCCGACCAGCTGAAGATGAAGTTCAACCTTCTGGGCCAGTTCAAGAGCGTCGAGATGGACGACGACTGACCTCCCCATCCCTCAACGAAACTGAAACGTCCGGCCGCTCGACCGGGAATTGTTGAGGGGAGTGCGCCGGCTCCCGAATAATTTCAGTCGGCGACGTGGCGCCAAGCCGCTTAGGCTACCGTCGCACAACAAAGGTAAAGGCCCACAGGCCGCCGTCAAAACATTCCTCCACCCAAAGCCCACCCCTCGCCGATTAAAGTGCACTTAATTTCCACTTAAAAACTACGTAGTTTTCAACAGCTCAATTAGTTATAGAATAGAAATGGTTTTATCGAACAAGCAATTTTTTCGCAAACCCGAATCGCCTCGGTGTAGGGCTGCACCGTGGTGCAGCCGCGTTGCGTCGTGTTGACAACCAAACACATGTGAAATTTTACGAGGACACGCGTAGTCGCTTATTTGCTTCGGGTGGCTGCTCCACGAAGCAGCCCTACGTCTAAAATAGCCGGGGCGATTTCAGCCATTCGCCAATTCAAGAACGAGTTGCGAAAATAGCGCATACAGAAGCCTCCACCTCATC
>ENA-UOJJ01000450-UOJJ01000450.1-human-gut-metagenome-genome-assembly--contig:-CS66-NODE-450-length-70128-cov-14.194340_pt1 | contig 70128 bp, 56 predicted proteins | sample MGYA00242343_ERZ723890 | MGnify/ENA metagenome assembly ERZ723890
ATTTAAGAGCCAGATACTACAGTCCAACAACAGGCAGATTTACGGCAGAAGACCCGATTAAGGATGGGCTTAATTGGTATGCTTATTGTGGGGGTAATCCTGTTATGTTTTGGGATCCGTTTGGCTTGGCTAATGTAAAAAAGGCAGAGGGAACTTATGAAATATCAGAAGGTGCTAAGAAATATATAGATATAGATTGTGAGGGTAATATTACTTCAAAAGATGGTTCTGAAATTTATGGTAATAAATTAAATGTTATAGCATATAATCAGTATGATTTTGATACAAAAGAGAGTGAAAATATGCTATGTTGTGCTACAGTTGCTTTGATGTACATATGTGGAATTAAACAAGAGCAACTTCCTAATAATGCTATTGGGGTGATAGCAAAGGTTATTGGAAGAGAATGCTATGGGCATGAGAGCAATTATAATGATGGATTATGTTGGATTGATCCTGATAAATTTGGTTATGAAGAACTTTCAGGTTTAAAATATAATGAAAGTAATGCCCCCCTAAAAATAGATACTATTCGCGAACAAATTAATAATAATTATTTAATTTCTATCCTTTATAATAATTTAGATGAATTTGACAATACACCTGATGATGAAGAATATTATGGACATTATAATGGGATTATAGGATATATCGATTTAGGCGTTAATGGAAAAAATGGAAGTATTTTAATTGTAAATGATCCGGCAGGAGGCATTACGAGGTATATGACACCTGATGAAGTTTTTGGTTCATATCAAAATACAAATATGACTTATAAATATTCTTATACAACATATAGGGAGTGATAATTTTATGAAAAAGTATTTTATATTTTTATTTTCTTTTATTATGATTTTTAATTGTACAAATGTTTGGTGTAATAATGTAAACGAAATATATATTTTAGATTGTGAGCCAACAAATATTTGGGATTTAAGTGTAAATAATGATTATTTTGAAAATAGTGATTTAATTGTTGCAACTGATACTGTTTTTTATGTCTCACTAAGAGGATTTATAGAACAGTTTGGAAATACCATAGAATGGAATAAGGAAATGGGTAATATTAGCTTTAATGTTAATAATTGTAATTATGAAATTATAAGTACTGAAGAAAATGGTACTGTAAATACTATTCCGAGCTTCTTTAAAATAAGATATGCTAAAATAATGAATAAAGACACAAATCAATATATTGTAGATAAAGAATCGGAAATTATACCCATATATACGATGAATAATACTTCATATTTAAATTATGTTGACTTTATTCATATTTTAGTTGATGCGGGATGTGGATATAAATTGGATTTTGATGAAAGAATATTATATATAAATAAATATAATTATACCGAAGAATACGTGAAATCTATAATAAAAAAAGATATGACTTATTCTAAAACTATTGGTATTTTAGGCAATGCAGACTATTATGAAGCGCTTGATGAAGGAGGCTGTAAAATTAGATATAGAATTTTGGAAAAATATATTGAAATTATATTTAGACCATATACTGATACAAGTGACATGACGGTAACTAATGCTTATATAATTGATGAGAGTGGCTCTATTTTAGAGTTAATAAAATTATAGGAGAAAACACATGAAGAAAGTATTGATATTAATTATTAGCATGATATTGACATTATCTATACATTTTAAATGTTTTGCTAGTGATATTAAAATTTATATTAACAATTCTGAAATTAAAGATGAGTCTATTATTGAAAATGATGGAAGAAACTTTATTTCAATAAATGCATTGATTGATGCTATAGGAGGAAGTGTGGAAATTGATAAAGAAAAAGAGTGTGTCTATATTACTTATGATGGAATTACATATGCTTTAAGACATAGAACTAATGGAAAAAGTGAATTTGATAATAAACCAAATTATTTTACACATCTTATTTGTAAAGTATATGAGAATTCTGAATATAAGCTTGTAAAGGAAAATAACATAAAAATAAGTAAATATCCATCTGATTTTTCTGTATTAATTTTTGAAGATGAGGCATATTTTGATTTAAAATCAGGGTGTGCAGAAGGACTTATGAATATATTTGATTATATATGTAAAGCGGATAATAATGAAATAAGATTTAATAAATTTTATTTAAACAAAAATTTTTTTGCAGAAAATATATTGCTTGGAATGACTTTTGAGGAGGTAAATTTAATTATTCCATATGAGTTAAAAGATTATAGTATATCCACAAATTTAGAAACATTTAAAGTTGAATATTATTTAAAGAATAATTCTAAGGTTGAATTAACATTTATTAATACAAATAATGAAGATATACTTACAAGTGTTAAACTGCTTACAAGTGATGGTATGTTTGTTGAGGATATCATTAAGTAAGACAGCAAAGACAGGGGACGGTTGAAACCACTGTAAAAGTCCCTATTTTAAGCCATTTTAACAGATTTTCCGTTTCAAAAACAAGGAAATCGAAAAATTATCAATAGTTACTTGCAGATTTTCTAAAATATCTGCTTTTAGAGAGGATAGCAACTTTGAACAGAACCAGTAAAAACAGACAATAGCAAAAAAGAGCCTCCTATGGTAAAATAAAATCATAGGAGGTTTTGTTATGCCCAGAAAATATGAAAAGGTGCAAGAATTATTGCCAATAGTGAGAAAATTAACAAATGAAGGATTTACACAGCGAGAAATCGCGGATGAACTCGGACTCGCAAACCATAAGGTTGTCTGGAATCTTCTTTACCGTGAACGTCATAAGGAATTAGCCGGAATCCCTAAACAGCGAGGCAGAAAACCAGCAAAAACTTTACAGGAATACAAATATGAAAACAAACGTCTGCAAATGGAGAATGAATTATTGCGGGATTTTCTCTTAGAACTGGAAAGGATGTGAAAGTATCAGTTAAATATCGTATTATCTATCGTCATAAGGATAAGTATTCAATAAGCTCAATGTGCCGATTTTTCAGTGTATCACGCAGCGGATACTACTGCTTTGTAAATAGGATTGATACTACCTCAAAAGATTTACCTCTTGCTGAAAAGATACAAGAATGTCAGGATAAATGTGGTAAGACATATGGATATCGCAGGGTAAATATATGGCTTGAACGAAATGGAATATATCGTAATCCAAAAACTATTCTTCGTGTTATGAATAAATATAACCTTTTATCAGTCGTAAGAAGGAAACGATATTATCATTATGGACAAGCAGTACATCGCTATTCTAACATTATGAACAGAGACTTTAAGGCTGACAGACCTAATCACAAATGGGCAACTGATATATCGTACATACGAACAAATCAAGGTTTTCTCTACTTATCAATAATACGAGATTTATATGATAACAGTATTGTTTCATACAGAACAGGAACAAAACAGAATATATGCCTTGTATTAGATACAGTCAGAGAAGCTATGAGTAAAGAAAAAGTCACTGAGGAGGTGCAACTCCACAGTGACCAAGGATTTCAGTATACATCCCAAGCATACTTTAATCTGACTACATCATACAACATAACACAATCAATGTCAAGGAAGGGAAATCCATATGATAATGCTTTGGCTGAGAACTTCTTTTCAATACTGAAAACAGAATGTATTCACAGGGTAGAATTACAAACATTCGAGGAAGCGCGAAATATCATAGATGAATACATATATTTCTACAATAATGAGCGTATTCAGTTAAAAACAAAACTGACACCGCTTGAAAAACGATGTCAGTATGTTGTTTAAAATTAAACATTATGCCATAGGCTCTCTTTTTTGTACTGTCTGTACAATTTGGGGCAGTTTAGCTTCGCTGTCCTCTTTTTTTAGGTACTTAATTTTAGAGGGGACAGGCTCTACTGAAAAAATATTTATCCATTCCACTATGATAAAAATAGAGCACAGATATCAAATCTGTGCTCCTTAAAATAATTTATTCTACAACTTAGATAACAATTTTGTCATCACAAACAAAATTTTGTTTGCATTTCTATAATTATATTTCACAAAATTGTTTCCATTACCCTTATTATAAATAACCCTTACTTGCAAGGTGTAAAATGTACGAGCAGGTATACTATATTAAATATCCTGCTATAGCCAAATTACCATAGTTATAGATACTATAGTTGTTTTTATAAAAGGATTCTGGAATTTGTTGTATTTATAACCGGCTTGGCTATACTTTTGCCATTGCCAGTAAGGGTTCGTTGTTATGCAAAGGCTTTAGCATTCAATTATATTTTCTGCAATTAAACCTTATACTGCTTTCTCAAAATATCATACCAAATTATTTTAATTAATCTTGAATTAAATTATCTTCGTTTTCAAACAATTCAATTAACATATCAATAGACTCAGAAATTATTATTTCAAATTCATGTCTGATATTGCTAATAAGAGGTTCTATTTCTTTGTAAATATTCAAATCAATATTACTGTTGCTATATACCTTATCAGCTATTTCGGTTACTATATATTTTACTTCATCTTTACTTAACATCATAATTTTTAAACCTCCTATGGCGATTAATAACATTGTTGATTAAATTGATTTAGATATTATAAATAGTACTATATATAATTTATAAATACACACTCCTTTACAATAAATAGAAAGACTTGTAATAAAGCATATTCTCAGCTTTATGCTTTTTAATTAGTTATAATTAGTATTGATATTTTGCGTTGCATTAAATATAGAATGTATATTATTTCAAATCTTTCTTTTCATTATTATACAGTATAAGACAAAATATGTCAATATAATATTGACTTTTTTATTAAAATATTTTATAATAAATATACAATTTATATTTTTAACATTTATATTAGGAGTGAAAATATGATAAAGACCCATTTAACTTCAAAAGAATATGAGATAATGAAAGTTTTATGGAACAGTGATTGCCCGTTATTAATATCAGACATTTTATCATTGACTAAAACTGTTTCAGAAAATTCAATACATCATATGGTTAACAGTTTGCTTAAAAAGGGATTTGTTGAAGTTGTTGGTAATGTAAAGGTTGTAAAAACACCGAGCAGATTATATAGACCTGCTATAACCGTAGCAGAATATGCAGCACTTCAATCTAATGAAATTTTTAAGACTACAAACAGTAGGTTTGATTTTAAAAATTTTCTTCTATGTCTTGCAAAGCAAAACAAGAATAAAAATAACAATGAAATAATTACAGAACTTGAAGATTTTATTGAAAACTATAAGAAACAAAATATTGATAAGTAGGTGATGATTGATTTGATAACAATAACTCCTTATTCGATATTTACTGTAACAGTCTTTACAAGTATATGTGTTTTGATATTTATAGCATTTACAAGTATTAAATTTATAATTGTTAAACTGCCTATGTGGATTATTATGTTGTTTATGCTTGTAACCGGTTTGAGACTTTTATTTCCTGTAGAATTTTCATTTTTAAGCTATAATATTTCTTCATTTAAAAATATGCCATATTTTGATGAAATAGTAAACAGGAAAGTTTCAGTTACACCCCAATTTTTAGGAGATATTAATATTACAGTTGGTACTCTGTTTTGTATTGTATGGTTAGTGGGAATAATAATTTCTTTAATATTGTATTTTGGAAAATATTATTGCTTATGCAAAAATGTAAAATGTACACTGGCAACGAGTAATCAGGAAGTGTTGCATACTTTAGAACGTATAAAAAGGGAAAAAGACTATAGTTTTAATTCAAAAGTAATAATGAATGTCGGTGTCACGTTTCCATCTGAATTTGGCTGTTTTAATCAGACAGTATTTATTAATAATCAGAAATACAGTGAAGATGAATTGTATTATATGTTGCTTCATGAGCTTACTCATTTTAAAATTAAAACAAATTGGATTAAACTGATTATGGATTGTATATATGCATTGTTCTGGTGGAATCCGGTAATTTACTTTTTAAGATGTCATATTGAAAATCTTTTGGAAATTTATGTTGATGCCTATGTTACAAAAAAATTTGATCATAATCAAAAAGTAGATTACTTGACTTGTGTATTAAACGCATATAAAACTGGTGATTTTTCGGATGATATTCCGGAATTTATAAATTCTATTGCAGTTACTTCGACAGAAAAAATATTGAGAAAAAGATTTCATCTCATAGTGGAGGAACGTAAAATTAATATTCCAATATGTATTTCATTTATTTTAATTTTATTGCTTTATGTGTATGTTTCCGGAAGGTTTGTAATACAACCAGCATATAGACCTCCTATTGAGGATATTGCAACACCTGAATTTACATCAGAAAATTCATATATAGTGAAAGAGGGGGATTTATATGTCTTGTATTATAATGACGAGCCATATTTAAATCATTATGATATAAATAAACTTCCTAAAGGAGCACAAATGAAAAAGTGAGGTGTAATTGATGAAGTATAATAATTTTTTAGTGAAAGTATTTTTAATATTAACATTTATATTAAGTATAAATACAGCAAATATTTATGCACAGGAAACAGATTCTGTTGCCCAAGAAGTAAGTACAACTAACGAAGAAGGAATTTCTCCTTATTCAGAAGTTACAGGGTATATATACAAAGAAATAGAGGGTGTTATGTATAAAAGACTTTGGTCATATACATATAACCATTGGATTGATCCTGTTTGGACTCCTTGTGATTAATCATGTTTAAATAACTAACATACTTGAAATACATTGGATTATTAAATAAAAATACCTTTCCTAAGTAAGAGTTTGGATATTGGCGTATAAAACTCTTAAATAAAAAAGGTATTCTTAAAATTATAAATATAATGATTTTTATTCAACATTATATTTAAGGATTTTTTGGGCGGTAGGTAACATTTACTTATCGCCTTTACTTAATTTATTATAACATAGTATTAAACAATTATCAACATTAAAATTATATTTTTCGACAATGATAAGGTTATATATAAATTAAATTTAAAAATAATAACCTCTCTGTTATAATAAAATTGGTTTAACAATAGTGTTATAACAAAGAGGTTAAATTAAAACATAATATTTGATATAAATCAGAAAACTTTTTGACATTTAAGCCTTTACATATTCCATTAAATCAGATATACTGCAATCCAGAACACAGCATATTTTGGCAAATAAATCTATATCTACCATTGTTATGCTTTTTGCTTTATAATATCTGTCTATAACATCATATTTTACACCGGTTAAAGTGCTTAATTTGTTGCGTGTAATGTTTTTTTCTTGAAGTAATTCAGCAAGCTTTATTTTTATATATCCATAATCCTTAATTAAAACTATTCCTGTTAATTCATCTTTCATTTTTGGCACCTCACTTATATAAGTTAGTGTAGCATAAATTTTACTTATTTACTTTATCCATATTATAGTATAATATTTATATAGTACCCTTTAATATGGATACTACATAAGGGGGTAGTTTGAAGTGAATATGCAAGCAGCTTGTTTTACCTGGCACAGAAAAATTGAATTATATGAAAATATAGTAAATATTATATTTGCTATTTAAGAAAAAACTATAGTTGAACCAAATATACTGTAAGGCGTGAATAGAAATGGGCTTAGAAATAATACATTTATAGTAGAGATTAAATTGTTTTTTATAAAATTTAAAATAACTGTGTTATGTTATTAAGAAAATTATTAAATTGTATTTAATATTAAATATAATTATGTTATAATAAAATTGCGAATCAAATAGTTAGATTTTATTGTTTGTTGGATAAAAATTATATAAAATAAAAATATAATTATTTTTAATATTTGATTATTTATAGCCATATATGGTCGACATTTTACATAAAAATCAGACTATTTATACTAAAACAAAAAAATAATTCAAATAAAATGTAAATTACGGAATCAATTTCGTATTATTTTTCTTCTATAACTGATAAAATATTTTTGTATATTTTATCAAATTTTGGAGGTGCAAAATGAAAAATTCAAACTTATTAAAAAAATACTTTAGTCAAATTCTTCGTGTGAAAAGAAATGAATCAAAATTGACTATGGAAAAAATGTCAGAAATATGTGGTATATCTTCAAGAACTTATGAAGATTTAGAGCATGGTAAACGTTTACCTGAATTTATAACGCTTGTAAACTTGTCAATTAAATTTAAAATTGACCTTAATGCTTATATTGCATTGGTAACTGAAAAAGGTTATGTTGTAACAGACAAAAACGCACAATAACAAAATAGCATTTAGAAAAACAATTTTGGTAAAGCCCGTATACTTTATGAATACGGGCTTAGAAGTGTTGTTACTGTATTTTGGTTATATTTTACTGCCACTTGTTTTTTTATCTTTTAAGATTTTTAGTAATTGCAATTAAGTGGTCAAGCTGTTCTGTACTTAAACCTCTTGCAGCCTTTTCAAGCTCTTTTGATTTAGTCGGGTTTATGGAATCTGTATCAAAAAATTCCTGTGGGGTAATATTAAAATATTCGCATATATAAAAGAAAACAGTCATTGATGGAAAGGAATTGCCGTTTTCAATACTGTTGATATAATTTTCACCCTGTCCCAGTGATAAGCTCATTTCTCTTGCTGAAACACCTTTGTTTACACGAAGCTGTACTAGCCTTGCTATAAAATTTTCCTGTTCCATAAAATCACCTCATTTAATAATAATTTTACTATAAATATAAGCATATTTTCTCTAAACAATAGTGTATAAATGTTGACAAACACTAATAAGTGGTGCACTTGGCTTTGTTAGAATCTTGTTTTTTATTTTTTGTGTTACCTGTCTATTGTATCTCAACAACTTCTTTTTAACTATTTTTAACTATTCCCTTGACCTTAGTAAGTTAAAATGATAAAATTAAACAAGTATGTAAACTACAAGGGGTGCAGAAATGAAAGAAATAGGTATTATAGGTTTAGGACTTATTGGCGGTTCTCTGGCTAAGTGCCTTAAAGCCAGAAAAAAAAATATTAAAATTGTGGCAATGAACAGAAGTGAGCAATCTTTAATTTCTGCCAAGGATGATAAAGTTATTGACGAATATTCATTAACCGATATGTCTATATTTAAGGATTGTGACATTGTTTTTGTGTGCACATCTGTAGATAAAATCCCTGAATATGTTGAAAAGCTTTTGCCTTATATAAAAAGAGATTGCATTATAACAGATGTAGGCAGTACAAAAAAGGTTATATATGATGAAATGCTGAAATTTGACAATATTAACTTTATAGGCGGTCATCCTATGGCAGGCTCGGAAAAAACCGGATATAAGTCAGCAAAAGCACATCTTTTTGAAAATGCTTTTTATATACTTACACCTAATAAGGTTGTGTCAAGTGAAATGGTTGAGGAAATGGTTGAACTGGTTAAGCTGACGGGGGCGGTACCTCTTGTACTTGACCCGGATTATCATGACTATACAGTGGCAGCAATAAGTCATTTGCCTCATATTATAGCTGCGGCTCTTGTAAATACTGTTAAGGAATTAGATGATGAAAATAAATATATGCATTCTCTTGCAGCCGGCGGTTTTAAGGATATTACAAGAATTGCAAGTTCATCTCCTGAAGTATGGAGCGGAATATGCAGAGATAACAGAGATAAAATACTTAATGTTTTGAGTAAGTTTAAAGAGAATATAAATAATATAGAAAAAGAACTCAACAAAGAAAATAACCTTTATGAGTTTTTTGACAGTGCAAGGGAGTATAGAGATACATTTACTCACAGAACACCTATTACAAGGGACAATCAGTATGAAATTTATATAGATATTACTGACCAGCCGGGTGCTATTGCAATAATAGCAACGCTTTTAAGCATAAATAATATTAACATAAAAAATATTGGTATTATAAACAACAGAGAATATTCTGAGGGTGCCCTGCAGATAGTATTCAGCGAGCCGGGTCAAAGAGATAAGGCGAGGGAAATATTGGAATTGAGAAATTACACAGTTTTAAATAAGGAGTAAATAATGGATAAGGTAATTAGTTCAAAAACAGGTCTTAATGGAAGAATTAAAATTCCGGGAGATAAGTCAATATCGCACAGAGCGGTAATGTTTGGCTCTCTTGCGAAGGGTGACACAGTTATTACCGGTTTTCTGAGAGGTGATGACTGTATGTCTACTATTTCGTGTTTTAAAAAGCTTGGTATAGATATTGAAGTGACAGATGATAGAGTTGTTGTACATGGCAAGGGATTAAAAGGGCTTACTGCCCCAAAAGAATTGCTTGATGTAGGTAACAGCGGAACAACAATCAGGCTTATATCAGGTATTCTTGCTGCTCAGGAATTTAATTCAATATTAAACGGAGATGCTTCAATACAGAAAAGACCAATGAAAAGAGTAATTAATCCTCTCAGTCAAATGGGTGCAGATATTGAGAGCACAAATGACGGATATGCTCCCCTTAAAATATATGGTAGAAAGCTTAAAGCTATGGAATATACCATGCCTGTTGCTTCTGCCCAAGTTAAGTCTGCAATTTTGCTTGCAAGTCTTTTTGCTGAAGGGACTACTATTATTAACGAACCTGTAGCATCAAGAGATCATACAGAAATTATGCTTAATTACTTTGGTGCCAATATAAATAATGATAATGGGGTTATTACAAGCACTCCTGTTCAGGAGCTTTATGGTAAAGAGCTTGAAGTTCCGGGAGACATATCTTCCGCAGCCTTTTTTATGGTAGCAGGTCTTATAGTTCCAAACTCACATATTATAATTGAAAATGTGGGAATTAACCCAACAAGAACAGGTATTATTGATGCATTAAGGTCAATGGGAGGTTACGTTGAAATTCTCAATGAGAGAATGTCCGGCGGAGAACTTGTGGGTGATATAGAAGTTAAAACATCAAAACTTAAAGCAACTACTCTTGAGGGCAGTATTATACCAAGAATGATTGACGAAATCCCTGTATTTGCTGTAGCTGCACTTTGTGCAGAGGGTACAACCTTTGTAAATGATGCAACGGAATTAAAGGTGAAAGAATCTAATAGAATTGCTACAATGAGTCAGGAGCTCGGGAAAATGGGCGTAGTTATTGAAGAAACTGACGATGGTATGATAATTAAGGGAAATCAGAAAATTAAGGGTGGTACGGTTTATTCTCACCTTGACCATAGAGTTGCAATGAGCTGTGCCATTGCTGCACTTATTGCTGAGGATAATACTACTATTACTGATGCTGATTGTGTTGGAATTTCTTTCCCTAACTTTTATGAATTATTAGAAAATTTATAAATTTTTGGTAAAAATTGTTGCCAAATAAAATATTTTATTGTATATTTATACTTGAGGTGGTATTTTTATGGCAAAATCTATTAATCGAAAATTAAAATTATTTTATTTGCGTGAAATTTTATTGGAAAATACAGATGAAGGACATTATTTGACAATGAATGAAATTCTTGGGGCTCTTGAAAATTTGGGGATTAAAGCTGAAAGGAAAAGTATTTATAACGATATTGATTTATTAAGAGAATTGGGGCTTAAAATAATAAATCATAAAAGACTTGGCTATGCAGTAGTGAAAAGGAAATTTGATATGGCTGAAATTGAATTAATAATTGAAGCTTTGGATAATATGGATATTATGGAGGCCAAAAGACAGGCTATTAAGGAAAAGCTTATCTCTCTTTTAAGTAAGTATGAGGTAAGGAAGTTATTGGAATAATACATATTATATTTGAGTTAATAGTGTTTCTTTTTATAAATAATATATGATATTTATTAAATAAAGGCACATTGTCAACTATATTGGTTGATAATGTGCCTTTTTATGTAAGTATCAGCAGATAAAATTCTTAATTACATGGCTTAATTTTTTATAGAGCAGGAATGTAAGTATTGATGTTACACCATATTTAAATAGGTTAAATGGCAATATTGAACAAATCATAAGGCTTACTATATCCTTAACATATGGATTTGTACTTGCACACATACTGACAATAGTTGCAATATCCAATCCCATAAGTTTTCCATAAAGAGGGAAGGTTACTGTAATATTCACGATTACTGCAATTATACTTGTTATAACCGTACCTATTGCAAGGCTTATTACAGCTCCCTTTTTGCTTCTGAATTTATGATAAATAAGCACTGCAGGAAGCATATATCCTAAGCTGTATAAAAAATTAGCAAGTTCGCCTATGCCAAATGTTGTTGTGCCATGAAGCAAGAAATTAAGTAATATTTTAATTAATGATATTAATGCACCGCTGACCGGTCCCATTATAAATCCACCTAATATAACAGGTAATTCCGAAAAATCCATTTTGATAAAGGGCGGAATAAATGGCATAGGAAATTCCAAGACCATAAGTATTGCACTAATTGCACCAAGTACAGCTGTTAGTATCAGCCTTTTAGTAGTATTTTTGTTTTTATCAGCCAATTCATTCAACTCCTATTCTGTTCTGTAGCCTGTTACTTCATTAGCAATCATCCACTCCATTTTGCAATCCATAAGATATTGAATTACATCATTTGGTTTGCCATATATTGTTTTATATATTGATTGTGTTTCAAACAAATCATTATAGGTGAGGTATGGATAATCTACCATAGCATTTGTTCCTGCCATATAATAAAGAGCGTAGTTAAGATTGTTGTTTCCAAGTACCCACTGGTCCTTTGTATCCTCAACAGCAAGAAGCATTTTATCGGCAAGCTCTTTATACTTTTCTTCTCTTGTAGTCTGATAAAGCGTATAAAGTACATTTAATTCAGCAAGCTGATGATTAAGTGATATATGAGTTCTGTTATGGTCATAATCATAGCCATAGTCCTCAACTAACCAGCCGCCGTTTTTGGTTTCATAATGATTGTTTGTTGCATGGTCAATAAAATATTCTGCATATTTGCATACAGCCATTAAGAAATCATCATTGTTGTATCTTTTGTAGGCATTAATAAGATTTACAGCAAAGTCTGTATTAAATCTTGTGTCATAGAAATTAGCTCCAATATTAAAATCTTCTGATAACCAACCTGACTTTGGACCTGTTGCCCAATATCCTAAATCGTTTTGATTTTGCATACATGTATAAGTAAATACATAACCTAAGTCGTAGGCAGCGAGAAAATCACCATATTTAGTCATACTTGCACCTGCATAATTGGAAGGCTGTCTGTAAAGCATTGTATCACTATATGGAATATAGTTGTACGGAATTTGGAAGTAATATCCGTCCCATGAAAAACGTCTTCCATCAGCAAGTTCCTGCTTGAGTACATTAAAATGATTAATATTGTTCCAGTCAGCAAGTTTATGCTCTGTTGAAAGTAAATACCATATTTCTCCCACATAATTTACATCATGAGGAAATGTATAGGTAATCGATACAGTATCATCATCATTTATTGTGATTGAAACAGCTTCTTCAAGGTCCGGATTACATTCCTGAGTATTGTTTTCAAATTTATTGTTTGTGTATACTGATGGGATACTTATAATAATTGAAGCTTTATCAGTATCTATAAATAATGTCTGTTTTTCTGTATTTAAAGGATTTTGAGACATAAACCAGTCTTTTGTATCAGGAGATACATATCTCATTTCAAAAGAAGAACCGGGTATGTTAATTGTTTCGCTATATCTTTCTTCTTTAGTTGTATTAAAGTTGTATCGCTTAATACTAAACTTGTCTTTATTGATAAAATCAAATGTTTTTTCCTTTATGACTTTGTCGGTATCATTACAGATAACCTCTTCTTTAATTTCAGGTTCTGTTATTGCTTTCCATTTATCTTTAAATGTGTTTTTAACTACATTATATGCCTCTAAGGCATTGCCTGTTAAGGGATTTCCGTTTTTATCAACAGGATTTTCACTGTATACATTAGTATTAATAGTAGTTATTTCAATATTTGCTTCATATTTTGTTTTATCAAAGACTGTAGTTGTTTCTGTGGGTTTTTCGGTTGTAGTTTCGGTAGTTGTGGTTGCAGTCTTATTTTTGTTTTTTACACCCCTTGTTGAAGCTGATACAGACTGAAATGTAGTCGCTTCAATCGGCTTTTCGGTAGTAGCCTCAGTAGTAGCCTCGGTAGTTGTAGTTGTCATATAAGATTGGGTTGTACCCTTAATTGTTCTTGCAAATGAATTGGCTGTAAAAACTGTTGTTGACAACACAACTGTTAAGACTGCAGCTAAGGTAAGTCTTGCAGTTAATTTTTTCATTAATTAAGTCACTCTCCTATATATTTTTTATTATATATAATTTTACACCGATTATAATTATACCAAATAATTATAGCCTTTTATATTACAATATAATTAAAATTATTGTGTTTTGTTGTTGTAGATAAAAAGTATAAAAGAGGCAGAGCATATAATAATATAACCAATAATACTGTAAATATCAGGTATTTGTGTAAATAAAAAGAAACCCAAAGCGGCTGAAAATATTATCTGAGTATAGTCAAATATTGAAATTTCTTTGGCAGGGGCATATGAGTAGGCTGCTGTAATTGTAAACTGTCCGCCTGTTGCAGCTATGCCTGCAAGGAGCAGATAACCGAGCTGCCACATCTTCATTGGCTCAAAGCCTGTAATTACCCATGGTAAAACTACAATACAACTAAATGCAGAAAAGAAAAATACAATTAAAGGACCTTTTACACCTCTTTTGCCTAATGCTCTTACTGCAGTATAGGCTGCACCTGCCCCCATACCGCCAAGAGTGCCGGCTAAAGCAGGAAGTATTTCAGTAAATTCCATAGTTGGTTTAATTATAAAAAGACTGCCGATAAAGGCTGTAATAACACCCAGATATTGTATAAGCTTAGGTTTTTCTTTTAAAAATATCATTGAAAATATTATTGCAAAAAAGGGTGAGAGTTTGTTTAACATTGAAGCATCAGATAAATTAAGATGGTCTACTGCATAGAAATTGCCCAGTATACCTATTGTGCCCATTATTGAACGTAATATTAAAATAGGAATATCATTTTTATTGTAGTTTAAACCAATGCCGTTTTTTAAAAGTATGAAGCCTGCTACAAGCATTGCTATAAAGTTTCTAAAGAAGCTTTTTTGAATTGTAGGCAAGTCTCCTGATAGTCTTACAAAACAGTTCATTAGGGCAAAGCAAAAGGCTGAAATTATAATATAAATTATTGCTTTTTGTTTTTTTGTCATATTAAAACCTCCCCAAAGCTATCTCATAATTGGACAGCTATAAGATTATATGTTATTTTCAGATATTTTTTTTACGTGGTTTAATGCTTTTGAAACAGAGGGAATTGAAATTATAATTAATGTTATTATTCCTTCCGCAAATATATATGAACCGTTATAAGCTAAGGAATAAATGGGAACACTCATACCTGTACCATTTGCATAAGAAGCAAAAAATATTACACCTGACAGCCATGCAAATACAAGTCTTCCAAATATACCTGCAATGTAGCCTGTTTGTAAGCCAAATTTTTTATTTGAAAAAAAGCCTGAAAGTCCTAAAGCTCCAAATGCTAAAGGATAATCTACAATTAGCTGAGGTATAGAGTAAAATACAGGTTCTAACACAAACTGCAAAAGACCAAAGGCAAAACCTGTCATCAAACCTACTTTTGGCCCATACCAATATCCGATAAGAGTAATAAAAAACATACTTAGAAGTGTAACGGATCCGCCTAATGGCATAGAAAAGAGCTTTATCATTGAAGTTACAGCTGCAAGTGCCATAGATATTGAAGAAAATACAAGCTGTTTTGATGAAAAAGCCCTATTTTTTAATTCCTTTGGCTGTACTATAACGGCTAATGCTATAATAACCAATATTAATATTAATACAGATATTATACCTGTTGTGGTAAGTTGGAATACATTTTCTTCCCCGGTGACTGAAGTTGGAAAAGCAAATATTTTTGACATAAAATAAACCTCCCAGATAAACAATGTATTTAACCTAAGTAGTTTACGTTATTATTTTAATATTGTCAAGCCTTATCCCCCATCACTTTACTGATTTTAAATGGGCTGCAAAACTATGAACAAATACAATTTTGAATTATCATTACCTTAGTGGGGCAGTACGCCAAGTAAATTAAAACATATTTATGGTAATGTTGAGAGTTTTAAAAAGACGTGGTAGGAGGATAATATGACAGATGAAAAAGTAAAAGAAATTGCTACACAGATTGAAAATGATATGATTTACAAATACAGTGGCAAGTTATATGACAAGGTCTAAGGAGTTACTGAATGGGGCAATTTACAGTCAGGAAACTTGTTAGTAAGGGATTGTTAAATAATAATGAAAAAGACTTGTATTTAAGTTATATATTCTTAGGCTGCTTGTTGTAAATGATAGAGCCAGGTTGTATGGTTAGCTGCCTAGGGGTGTAAATACACCCCTAAATATATTTGTTCATACCTTATCAGTTACAACATAACCTTTTTCAACGGCTAAATCAACAACTTTATTGGTGTCAATGCCTAAAGCAATTCTCATATTTGCTGATGTTTCTGTACTTGGAAGAAATTTCTGACGTTCTATGTTTGAATACTCTCGTTCAGAAATTCCACACTTTTCAGCTGCGTATTTTTGAGTATAACCCAGTTCATTTCTTCTTAAAATAAGCATTTCACTGTAAGCCTGTTTTAATAAGCTTGTATTTTCGTCTGAATCTGATTTTTTCATATTCTATTCCTCCTAAAATCTGATAAATTATACAAAAATATTTTATCAGGAGAGGAAATATATTGATATGAAATAAATTTCTGTTTGTATAATTATTTGAAGTTTTATTTAATTAATAAATAGTATTATATAGATTTCTGTTGTATTATGTTTATTTTACTTGTATCATATATGGTGTTATGTATATCCCCATTCATATGTCATAAGAAGTGCTAAGTTGGCTGCTCTTCCTAAACCAAAGTAATCATGGGATTCGTATAATAATCCGGGTTGTGTTGATGATGTTTTGGGAGCAAGTGCAACTAAGCTATAATATCCGTTTTTATTTAATTCTTCCGTCAGCCTTGTTACAAAGTCAATATAGCTTTGTCTGTTTTCTGTTGGCAGATATTCAAAGTCTATATCAAGTGCGGTATAACCTTTAATCTTCATTGTTTCAATAATGTTATTGATTAGTTTACTTTGCAGTTCAATATCATTTAATAATGTTCTTGCCAGTTCATTTGAAAATGTACCATTGCTTGTGAGGGTAGAAATCAGCATTGTTGGCATTACACCATAATCAAGAGCAAGACTAATGAGTTCTTCGTCATTTGGTGCTATTAAATCTCCGTCATTCGTAAACCCGTATGTAAATATTGTCATAAAGGTTAAATAGGGTAATATTTTAATAAGTCTGTCTTTGGGTATTTCCGGGTATGTATAACCATTCAGGACAATTGAGCTTGTTGGATTTACATCCCTATAAGTTATAGCAAGAGTTGTACCTATGGGCAGATTATAAGAACTTATAGTTGGATTATTTCTTAAAATTGAATTGACAGAAGTGTTGTATTCTCTTGCAATGGAGTCTAATGTTTCACCTTCTGACACTATGTGTTGTATTTCGGGTATTAATATTATTAAATCCTGTCCTACGACAAGGTTTTCCGGATTTGTTATTTGATTTACATTTAAAAGTTCCTCTTGTGTTATACCGTAGCTTTGAGCTATGGAAGCTATGGTATCACCTTGTTTTACAGTATATATTTCCATTTAATCATCTCCTTACAGTAAATATATGTGGTTTATATTATTTTTATTAGTTGCATTTATATTGATTTTGGTTTAAATTTTTTATATACTTGCCTAAATTTAAATTTTAGTTTATAATCGGATATTATAGTGAGGAGAATACATATGAAGGATAAAAATTTTTTTCAGAAACCTGTGCCATTACTTATATGTGCTGTAATTGCAACTGCTTTATGGGGAAGTGCAATTCCTGCTATAAAGATTGGTTATGAACTTTTTGGAATATCTGAAAGCGGAGCGGCTACTAAGTTTGTTTTTGCCGGTGTACGTTTTATAATAGCCGGTATAGTTGTTATTTTATTTGACTGTATAAGTAAAAGGAGAATTGTGTATCCTCATAAGCAAGAAATTAAGGGAATTATTTTGCTTGGTGTAGTGCAAACAACTATTGAGTACATATTTTTCTATTTATCACTCATATACTTGAGTGGAGTTAAAGGCTCAATTTTGAACAGTATAGGCAATTTCTTTGCTGTTATACTTGCTCATTTTGCTTTTAACGATGATAAAATTAATTTTAAAAAATCCATAGGCTGTATTTTAGGATTTTTAGGCGTTGTTTTCTGTTGCTTTGAAGACGGGATGGATTTAAGTTTTACTTTTAGGGGCGATGGCTTTATATTAATAGCTGCTTTTTGTTTTGCGTTAGGCTCTGTTATTACAAAATTTGTTACAAGAAAAAGTGATTCCGTTACAGTAACAGGCTGGCAGCTTGCTATAGGAGGAATTATACTTACAATTGTTGGTATTGTATTTGGCGGAAGTATTTCATTTTCCAGCATTGAGGCTGTATTGATGCTTATTTATCTGGCTGTTATTTCCTCTTGTGCCTTTACAATTTGGGCACAGCTTTTAAAATATAATCCAGTTGGTAAGATTTCGGTGTATTGCTTTTTAAATCCTTGTTTTGGCGTTGTTTTATCAGGTCTTATGCTTGGAGAAAATATATTTAATATAAGAACTTTTTTAGCTCTTTTGCTGGTGTGTATTGGTATTTACATTGTAAATGTTAAGGGGAAAAAGCAATAAAATGCAAATTAAATTTATCGGGTGACTTTTAAAAAGAACTACTCTATGAGAAGTTGCTTTTGACAATTACCTATTGTGTTAATCTGTCTTTAGTGTTATAATATCATTAAATTATTGTGTGTAAATATTCTTAGGAGGAATAGAAATGGGTAAGTTTTTTGGTACAGATGGTGTAAGAGGAGTAGCTAATGTTGAGCTTACACCTGAGTTGGCATATAAGTTGGGAAGAGCCGGTGCTTATGTTCTTACAAAGCATACTAATCATACTGCGAAGATTATTGTGGGTATGGATACCAGAATTTCAGGGGATATGCTTGAGTCTGCTCTTATTGCCGGTATTTGTTCTGTTGGTGCACATGCTGTTAGTCTTGGTGTTGTGCCTACTCCTGCGGTAGCACATCTTGTAAGAGCTTATAATGCAGATGCGGGAATTGTTATAAGTGCATCTCACAATCCTGTTCAGGATAATGGTATTAAGTTCTTTAATTCTCAGGGATTTAAGCTAAGAGATGACATTGAACTTGAAATTGAAAGTTATATGACTGACCTTTGGGAAGAGCTCCCTCGACCTACAGGTGACAGAGTCGGAGCTAAGACTGTATGTGAAGAAGCAATAGATGATTATGTAGAGTTTGTACAGACAACTACAGATATAAAGCTTGATGGTATTAAGGTTGCTATTGACTGTGCAAACGGTGCTACATATAAGGCTGCTCCTGTTGCTTTAACTGAATTGGGGGCAGAGGTGTATGCTATACACAGAGAACCGGATGGTACTAATATAAATAAAAATTGCGGGTCTACTCATATTGAGGGACTTTCAAGATATGTGGTTGAGCACAAGTGTGACTTAGGTATTGCCTTTGACGGTGACGGTGACAGATGTCTTGCTGTTGACAGTAACGGTAATCTTGTAGACGGTGATGTAATTATGGCAATATGCGGTAATTATATGAAGGAACAGGGAAAACTTAAAAATGACACTATTGTAGCTACCGTTATGAGTAACTTAGGTCTTCACATAATGGGTAAGGAAAAGGGTATTAAGATAGAAAAGACTAATGTTGGTGACAGATATGTGTTAGAGCATATTCTTGAAAACGGTGATTGTTTCGGCGGTGAACAGTCAGGTCATATCATTTTCTTTGATTACAATACAACAGGAGACGGTATTGTTACTGCTATTCAGTTGCTTACAACCCTTAAAAAGACAGGAAAGTCTTTAGATGAGGCTAAGGATATTATGGATGTTCTTCCTCAGGCACTTGTAAATGCAAGGGTTGATAACAAGCGCAAGAAGGATTACATTAAAAATGAAACCATAAAATCAGAAATTGAAAAGCTTGAGGCTAAATTCAGCGGTGAGGGTCGCGTATTAATAAGACCATCAGGCACAGAGCCTATTGTCAGAGTAATGATTGAGGGCAGGGATCAAAAGGTTATTCAGCAGGAGGCTGAAAGACTTGCGAAGCTTATAGAAGGACTCTTAAATTAAGGAGGATTTATATTATGTGTGGTATAGTTGGCTATGTTGGCGAACAAAATGCTGTGCCGGTGCTTATCAGCGGATTGAAGAGCCTTGAATACAGAGGATATGATTCTGCCGGCGTTGCTGTTTTAAAAGGCAATGAAATAGGGATTAGAAAAACCAAGGGTAAAGTTGATAATTTAAGAAATCTCCTACTTAATGAGCCTGTATCAGGTAAGGTGGGTATTGGACACACAAGATGGGCAACACACGGTGCGCCGTCTGATTTAAATGCACATCCGCATTTTAGTAATGATGATAAGATTGCTGTTGTTCATAATGGCATTATTGAAAATTATCAGGAGTTGAAAGATGAGCTTGAAAATAAGGGTTATGTTTTTCAATCTGAAACCGATACGGAAACAGTAGCTCATCTTATTGATGATTTTTATAAGCAGGGCAATGATCTTTTAGAGGCTGTAAGAAAAACTTTAGAGAGAATTGAGGGTTCTTATGCTTTAGGTGTGCTTTGTACTGATTATCCGGATCAGCTTATTGCAGCAAGAAAAGAATCACCTCTTATTGTTGGTATCGGTAAGGATGAAAATTTTATCGCATCAGATATTCCTGCTATACTTAACTATACCAAGTCAGCTTATATCCTTGGGGATAAAGAGCTTGCACTGGTTAAGGCTGATGAGGTTAAAATTTATGACATTAACGGCAATGAGGTAGAGAGAGAAGTTTATACATACAAGTGGGATATTGAAGCTGCTCAGAAGAACGGCTATGACCATTTTATGTTAAAGGAAATATATGAACAGCCTAAGGTTGTTAAGGATAATATTGCACAGAGATTTTCTGAAGATGGCAAAAGTATTGAACTTGATGGCATTAAGCTTGGCAAGGCGGAACTTGAAAATATTAACCAGATTTATATTGTTGCCTGCGGAACTGCTTATTATGCAGGACTTGTAGGGAAGTACTTACTTGAAAGAATTGTTAGAATACCGGTTAATGCTGATGTTGCAAGTGAGTTTAGGTATAAGGAACCCCTTATTGATGAGCATACGCTTGTTATAGTTATTTCTCAGTCAGGTGAAACGGCAGACACTCATTCTGCTCTTAAGCTTGCCAAGTCTAAGGGTGCCAGAGTTTTAGGTATTGTTAATGCTGTTGGCAGCTCCATTGCGAGAGATTCTGATGATGTATTGTATACTCTTGCAGGCTTTGAAATTGCAGTTGCATCAACTAAGGCTTTTTCTGCTCAGGTTGTAGCAATGTATCTTATTACATTACACATTGCTCAAGAACTTGGAAAAATTGATGAAGAAACATTTGCTGAGGTTAAGGCGGCAATGGATAAACTGCCTTCACAGATTAATGACATACTTAATAAAGCCGTACCTGCAATTAAAAAGTTTGTTAATAAATATATTGGTTCTAAAAATGTATTTTATATCGGAAGAGGACTTGATTATGTAGTTGGTATGGAAGGGTCTTTAAAGCTTAAAGAAATAGCTTATCTTCACTCTGAGCCTTATGCAGCAGGTGAATTAAAGCATGGTCCTATTGCCCTTATTGAAAAAGCTACTCTTGTAGTAGGTGTATGTACTCAGGAGGCTTTATTTGACAAGACAAAGAGTAATATGCAAGAAGTTAAGGCAAGAGGTGCAAAGGTTCTTGCTATTGCAATGGAGGGCAACACGAGTATTGAAGAAGTTGCTGATGATGTTATTTATATTCCAAGAACTCATTGGATGCTGACATCATTACTTGCAAATATTCCACAGCAGTTATTTGCTTATTATATGGCTTTAGGTTTAGGCGAAGATATTGATAAACCAAGAAACCTTGCAAAGAGTGTAACTGTTGAGTAATCAGGAGGTTAAATTTATGACAATAGGTATTATAGGGGCAATGGAAGAGGAAATTAATAATATTCTTGAGGATATGAACGTTGTTACGACAAAAAATGCCTTAGGTCTTGATTTTCATTTAGGTTCTTTAAATAATAGCAGCCATAGTGTTGTTCTCGTACGTTCAGGTATTGGTAAGGTTAATGCTGCATTATGTGCACAGGTGCTTATTGATTTATTTGCTGTTGATGCAGTTATTAATGTAGGTGTTGCAGGTGCCATTGATAAGAATATTAAAATTGGGGATATAGTTATTTCAAGTGACGCTGTTCAGCATGATTTTGATACTTCTGCTTTGGGTGATGCTCCCGGTGTTATTTCAAGAATGAATACAAGTGTATTTGCAGCCGATGAACATCTTGTTGATGTTGCCAAAAAGGTTGTAGCAGATATTGGTTTTCCTGTTTATGAAGGCAGAGTTGCCAGTGGTGATCAGTTTGTATCTGATCCTGTTGTTAAGGATAAAATTGCAAGGCTATTTAATCCTGTCTGTTGTGAAATGGAAGGTGCGGCTATAGCTCATGCCTGTTATCTTAACAAGGTTCCTTTTGTTATTATCAGAGCAATTTCAGATAATGCGGAAGAAGGCAGTGATGTTAATTATGAAAGATTTTTTAGAGAAAGTGCCGTTACTGCAGGAAGAATAATTAAAAATATGATTTGTGAAATTTAAGTATGTTAAATCCCTCGGATATAGTTTTGAGGGATTTTATTTTTTGTAATTGTGATGCGTTTTTATTTTCTGAAATTACCCTGAATTTCCCGTACATCATTAACAATAACAAATGCATTTTCATCCAGTTCATATACTATTTCCTTTAATTTCCCTATTTCTCTGTTTGAAACTACAATTAAAAGCATACCCTTACTTTCGTTGGTATACATACCTTTACAGTCAATGTATGTTGCTCCTCTTTTAAGCTGTGTTGTCAGAGTCAGTCCTATGGCAGCACAGTTAGATGAGGTAATGAACACTGCTTTTGCAAAGTCAAAACCTTCAAGTACAATATCAATCATTTTACTCATAATATATATAGCAATTATGGCATAAAGAGCCGGTGTAATGCCTAAAGCAAATATACCTGATATAACAATAACTACATCTATAAAAAGCATAATACGGGCGGTTGTTATATGTGGATAAAATTGATGAATGATGGCTGCCAAAAGGTCACTTCCTCCGGTTGTGGTATTACCCTTGAATATAAGCCCGATGCCTATACCGCTTATTAATCCGCCAAAAACCGAGGCAAGTATTAAGTCAGTCTTAACAGGCGGAATAAAGCTTGTTATTTCAAGTGTTATTGAAAGTAAAAGTGTTGCGATAAGAGTATCCTTAACAAAGGCAAAACCTTTTGTTTTTATCGCAGCAATTAAAAGAGGAATGTTAATGATAAGGTTTGTAACTGATAAAGGAATGTTAAAAAGCTTTTTGAATATAACACCTACACCTGTTGCGCCTCCTATTACTAAGGAATGGGGTTCTAAAAGCTGGTTTAATGCAAGGGACAAAAATATTAATCCCAGTATTATTGTTATCCATTTTTTCATGGCTATTTGCTCCTAACTAATAATTTCAAATTTAGTTTGCCCATTAAACTTCTTCTTATTTTACGAATATATTTAAAATGGCATAAAATTAAAAATTTTTCTTGACTAAATAAGAATTTTAAACTATAATAGGACTAGTGCTTGATTTGACTTTAAGTAAAATATAGTATTAATTACAAGGAGGTGCTTTGAAAATGAAGATGACATTCCAACCAAAGAAGAGACAAAGAAGCAAGGTTCATGGTTTCAGAAAGAGAATGAGTACTGCTAACGGCAGAAAGGTAATACTTGCAAGACGTAGAAAAGGCAGAAAGGTTTTATCTGCATAAATTTATCTGCATTATAAAAAGCCCGCTTTTTAAGTGGGCTTTATTGTTAATATCTAACACTTTTCTATTAATGGCAAAAGGGGGATAAATATGCTGTTTACAGAATCCCTTAAAAAAAATTATCAATTTCGATATGTATATAACAGAGGTCGTTCCATTGCTAACCGGTTATTGGTTATGTATTTTATAAAGAATGGAACAGAGGGCAACCGATATGGTATTTCAGTCAGTAAAAAGGTTGGCAACAGTGTTGTAAGAAGCCGCATTACCAGACTGTTGAGGGAAAGCTACAGGCTTTCTGAGGAAAATATTTTATCGGGATATGACATTGTGGTCATAGCGAGAGGTTCAGCTAAAGGAGCTTCTTATAAGGAAATTGAAAGTGCACTTTTGCACTTATTGAGAAAACAGAGATTACTGAAGTCTGATAAGAAGGATTGATAGCCTTATGAAAAAAATAGCACTATTATTAATAGGCTTTTACAGAAGATATATTACACCATTTACCCCCAGGAGTTGTAGGTTTGTTCCTACTTGTTCTGCCTATGCCTATGAGGCTGTTGAAAAGTATGGACTGTTAAAAGGCGGGTATTTGGCTGTGAGAAGAATTTTGAAATGTCACCCCTTTCATAAGGGGGGCTACGACCCTGTACCGTAAAGGAGGATATACCATTGTTGCTAAATTTATTAGCTGTTTCCAGAAATGTAATGAAGGATCCAGGTGTTATTGTTGGACCTATTGCCTGGATTTTAGGACATGTTATTGATTTTTTCTTTAACATTATTTATAGTCTTGGTATTCATGCCAACTCACTTGGTATAGCAATTATTTTATTAACTATTTTTACCCGTTGTCTAATGATTCCTCTTTCTTATAAGCAGCAGAAATCCATGTTTAAAATGCAGGCTCTTTCTCCTGAGCTTAAGAAAATGCAGGAAAAGTACAAGGGAAGTACATCTGATCCTGAAATTCAGAGAAAAATGCAGATGGAGACACAGAAACTCTATAGTGATAATAATGTAAGTCCGTTTAGCGGATGTTTACCTATGCTTATTCAGCTTCCTATTTTCTTTGGTCTTTATCATGTAATGCAAAATCCGTTTAAGTATATTGATGTTATTAATGATGTTTATACACAGTTATCAACTATTGTACTTACAGCTGCTCAGGATAATGCAAGTGTTTTAGAGCTTGTTAAAGGATTTGGTCAGCTTGCCAGTGTGCCTGATGGTACAAGCATTGACGTTAACTTATTTAACAGAATTATTAATATTTTAGGTCCTGCTGAAGTTGGTCAGCTTAAAACTGCTATTGCTTCTGCTGACTTTGATTCAGTATGTGCAACTAAGGATTCTATTGAATTTTTCTTAGGACTTAACCTTACTGAAACTGTAGGTATTGCTTTGACTCCAAAGCTTATTATACCTATTCTCTCAGGTTTAACAACATTCTTGTCTTCATGGCTAATGACTAAGAGAAATGCACCTACTGACCCTGCTATGAAGTCACAGCAGAGAATTATGAATATTACCATGCCTTTAATGATGGCATGGATTACATCATCGCTTCCCGGTGGTATTGGTGTTTATTGGATTGTATCTAATTTATTCCAGCTTTGCCAGCAGTTCTTCCTTAATAAGCACTTTGAAAAAATCGGTGCTGCAGAAGTAATTGTACCTAAGGAAAAAAAGCAGAAAAAGGGAGGAAATAAATAATGAAACAGATTGAAATGACAGGTAAGACTATTAACGAGGCTGTGGACAATGCTTGTTCTAAGTTAGGTGTTGGCTTACTTGATGTAGAATATAAGGTTATTGATGAACCAAGTAAGGGTTTTTTAGGAATTGGAGCTAAGCCTGCAAAGGTTCTTGTTACTGTTATAGGCAGTGAGGATGAAGCAGAGGTTAAGCAAGAACCAAAGGCAAAGGTTGAAAAACCTGCTGAACCTAAAATTGAGATAAATGAACCTAAAATTGAAATAAAGACTGAGCCAAAGGTTGAAGAGCTTGTTGAGGCAGTAGAGGCAAAAGAGCCTGAAGAGATTGTTGAAAAGCCTGAAGAGTCTAATGAAAATGAGTCTGTGAGAGCTAATCTTACTGATGAGGACAAGGACAAAATTGTTGCTGTTGCTACTGATTTCTTAAATGAGGTTTTTGCAAAAATGAATATGGCTGTTGAGCTTACTGCTGATTTTAGTGATAACAAACATATTGTCATTGATATGAAGGGTGAAGATATGGGTACGATTATCGGCAAGAGAGGTCAGACTCTTGACAGTATTCAGTACCTTACTAACCTTGTTGTTAATAAGGGTGAGTATCCATATATGAATGTTACTCTTGATACAGAGGATTACAGAGCTAAGAGACAAAAAACTCTTGAGCAGCTTGCTTTTAATTTAGCTAAAAAAGCTAAGCACAACAGAAGAAATATTACTCTTGAGCCTATGAATCCTTATGAGAGAAGAATTATTCATGCAACTTTACAGAATGACAGATATGTTACAACATATAGTGAGGGTACAGAGCCTTTTAGATATGTGGTAATTGCTTTAAAGAATAATTATTCGAGCAGAAGAAGCTATAGAAATAATTAATTTAATGTCAGATGGGCATAGGCGTTAGCCTGTGTCCTTTTTTATGGAGGTTGAACATTATGCTGAAAGTTAATATTGATGATACTATAGCCGCTATTTCAACAGCAACAGGCAATGGAGGTATTGGCATTGTTCGACTTAGCGGCAGTGAGGCTGTAGAGATTTGCGACAAAATTTTTGTATCTCCAAAGGGCAAGAAATTAAGTCAGCAGAAAAGCCACACAATTCATTTTGGAAATATTGTATATGAGGAAAAAATTATTGATGAAGTACTTGTGTCTGTTATGAGAGCACCTAACACTTACACACGTGAGGATGTTGTGGAAATTAATACTCACGGCGGATACAGGGCTGTAACTGCGGTTTTAAATACTGTTATTAAAAGCGGTGCAAGAATGGCAGAGCCGGGAGAGTTTACGAAAAGGGCTTTTTTAAATGGCAGAATTGATTTGACACAGGCAGAGGCTGTTATTGATATTATAAATGCTAAAACTGATGCTTCAAGAGAGGCTGCAATGTTAAGACTTGAAGGCAGACTTTCTAAGGAGATAAGGTTGTTAAGAGAGGATATTCTTATGATGCTGGCTCATATTGAGGCGGGTATTGACTATCCTGAACACGATGACGAAACTATGACTTATAACCTTATAGCCGATAATACAAAAAAGGCTTTAAAGACTGTGGACAGGCTTATTTCCTCTGCTGATACAGGAAAGATTTATAAGGATGGCATTAAGACTGTTATTTTAGGCAGACCCAATGTGGGGAAATCCTCTCTTTTAAATGCTATGCTTGAGGAGGACAGAGCTATCGTTACAGACATTCCCGGTACTACAAGAGACAGTCTTGAGGAAATGCTTAATGTTCAGGGTATTCCTCTTAATATTATAGATACGGCAGGTATCAGAAATACTGATGATGTTATTGAACAGATAGGCGTTGAAAAGTCAAAAAGCCTTGCAGAACAGGCTGATTTAATTCTTCTTATGTTTGACGGCAGCAGAGAATTAAGCTGTGAGGACAGCGAGCTTATTGAACTTGTTAAAAATAAGAAAACTATTACCCTTATTAATAAGATGGATTTGGAACAGAAAATTGATATGGAAGTTTTGAAAGAGCTTGAACCTGTTAATATTTCCGTTAAGTCAGATATGGGTATTAATGATATATATGAAAAAATAAAGGAAATGTTTTCCTTTGGAGATATAAATATTAACAATGAAGTTTTAATATCAGGAGAGAGAAACAAGGAAAGTCTTTTTAAGGCTAAAAGCTATCTTGAAAATGTTATTGAAACTGTTGAAAACAGAATGCCTGAAGACTTTATAACTATGGACTTGACAGAGGCTTATGCAGCTCTTGGTGAAATTACGGGGGAGGCTTTGGAAGAGGATATTATTGACAAAATATTCAGTGAGTTTTGTTTGGGTAAATAGAGGTGAAAAAATGGGAAATTTATATACGGCTGATGAAGTTGACGTTTGTGTAATAGGGGCAGGTCATGCAGGTTGTGAGGCAGCACTTGCCACTGCAAGAATGGGCTTAAAGACTATACTTTTTGCCCTTAACCTTGACAGTATAGCAATGATGCCCTGCAATCCACATATAGGTGGCAGTTCCAAAGGTCATTTGGTCAGGGAAATAGACGCCTTAGGCGGTGAAATGGGTAAGAATATTGACAAAACTTATCTACAGATTAAAATGTTAAATACCGGAAAAGGACCTGCTGTTTATTCTTTAAGGGCACAGGCCGACAAAGCTAAGTATCATACTGAAATGAAAAAGGTACTTGAAAATACTGAAAATCTTTTAATAAGACAGGGTGAAATTGTAGATATAATTACAGAGGACAATAAAGTAACAGGTGTTGTGTCTGAAAGCAATGCTCTTTATAAATGCAAGGCGGCTATAATATGCAGCGGTACATATTTACAGGCACGTTGTCTTTATGGTGACACAATTATTGAAAGCGGTCCTAATGGTTTGAGAAGGTCAGAAAAATTAAGTGCCTGTCTTGAAAGACTTGGTATTAAACTTTTCAGATATAAGACAGGTACTCCTGCAAGAGTTGATGCAAAGTCAGTTGACATTAGTAAAATGAAGGCACAGCCGGGAGATGAAAAGGTTATACCTTTTTCTTTTGAAAACATAAATAAGGATATTTCAAAGCCACAGTATGATTGTTATTTGACTTATACCAATGAGGAAACTCATAATATTATAAAGGCTAACCTTGACCGTTCTCCTCTTTATTCCGGTGTTATTGAAGGTACAGGTCCGAGATACTGTCCGTCTATTGAGGATAAGGTTGTAAGATTTGCGGATAAGACACAGCACCAGATTTTTGTTGAGCCTGAGGGTGAGGACACTAATGAAATGTATATTCAGGGTATGAGCTCTTCACTTCCTGAGGATGTTCAGCTTGCAATGTACAGAACTATTCCCGGTCTTGAAAACGTAAGATTTACAAGAACTGCTTATGCTATTGAATATGATTGTATTGATGCAAATCAGCTTAAATTAAGTCTTGAATTTAAAAATATTCACGGTCTTTTTTCGGCAGGACAATTTAATGGTACAAGTGGTTATGAGGAAGCTGCTGCACAGGGGATTATAAGTGGTATTAATGCTGCTGCTTATATTAAGGGTATAGAGCCTTTAATTTTAGACAGAAGCGAGGGCTATATTGGTGTACTTATTGATGATATTATTACTAAGGAAAGCAGAGAGCCTTACAGAATGATGACTTCAAGAGCAGAGTACAGACTTCTTTTAAGACAGGATAATGCTGATTTAAGGCTTACTGAATACGGTTATAAATACGGACTTATTTCACAGGAAAGATATAACAGATTTTTAGCTAAAAAGGCTGATATTGAAAATGAAATTAAGAGAGTATCAAAAATTAACTTTGGTCCTACTGATGAAGTTAATTCCCTGCTTGAAAGTCTGGGCAGTTCGCCTTTGTCGACAGGAGTCAATATGGGTGATATTATAAAAAGACCTGAAATTACCTATGATATGCTTGCTCCTATTGATACTAAAAGACCTGATTTAAGTGATGAGGTAAGAGAACAGGTTAATATTCAGATTAAGTATGAAGGCTATATTGCAAGACAAATGAAACAGGTTGAAGCTTTTAAGAAGCTTGAAGCAAAAAAAATACCTGAAAATATTGACTATGATAATGTTATGGGACTAAGACTTGAGGCTACTCAAAAGTTTAAGGCTGTAAGACCTGTCAATATTGGACAGGCGAGCAGAATAAGCGGTGTAAGTCCTGCTGATGTTAATATGCTGTTGGTTTATTTGAATGGATACAGAGGATAAATGATAATAGGGACTGTTGCCCTTGATTGTTTGAAATCAACGGGCAACAGTCCCTTGTTTTTGTAATTAAAGTAATATAAATAAACTGGTTAATAGGAGCAAATTATTAATCAACACATTTAAGAATTGTAACAGAAAGAGGAGCAAGTCTTAATCCTATACTATCTTCCCTATGATTACATTCTATTTTTTCTGATTTGGCCGGAACAGTGTTTATAACACCGCTTCCACCAAAGCGTGTATCATCACTGTTTAAAATTTCCTTCCATGTGCCTTCAAAAGGAACTGCAACTCTAAATTCTTCATCTGCATTAGGAGTAAAGTTACATACAATAACTAATGTATCTTCTTTAGTTTCTCCACGTCTTATGAAGGAGTAAATACTTCTGTCTTTATCATCAGCATCAATCCACTCAAAACCAAATCCGTCATAGTCTTTTTCCCATAAAGCATTGTTATCAAGATAAAGATGATTTAATTCCTTTACAAAGTCAAGCATTTGCTGATGGTGATCATATTCAAGTAAAAACCAGTCAAGAGGTCTTTTTTCGTTCCATTCAATAAACTGACCAAACTCACCGCCCATAAACAAAAGTTTTTTGCCAGGGTGAGCCATAGCAAAGCCATAAGCTGCTCTGAGGTTTGCAAACTTCTGCCAAAGGTCGCCCGGCATTTTATCAAGCATTGACTTCTTTCCATGTACTACTTCATCGTGACTTAATACAAGTACAAATTTTTCACTATAAGCATAGGTAGAAGCAAATGTCATATTATAATGATGATATTTCTTATATATAGGATCAAGTTCTACATACTCAAGGAAATCGTTCATCCAGCCCATATTCCATTTTAATGTAAAGCCTAAACCATCATTTTGTGCAGGAGTTGTAACACCTGGCCATGATGTGGATTCTTCAGCTATTATATGAACATTTGGATGCTTGCCTGTAATTACGGAATTCATATGTTTCATAAATTCAACTGCATCAAGGTTTTCTCTTCCTCCGTATTTATTAGGTATCCACTGCCCGTCATCTTTGCAGTAGTCAAGATAGAGCATGGATGCTACAGCGTCAACTCTTAATCCGTCAATATGAAATTTTTCAATCCAGTACAAGGCATTGGCAATAAGAAAGTTTTTAACCTCATTTCTGCCATAATTGAATATAAGAGTACCCCATTCAGGGTGTTCACCCTGCTTAGGGTTCTGATGCTCATAAAGAGCTGTACCATCAAATTTGGCAAGACCATGGGCATCCTTTGGAAAATGTGCAGGTACCCAATCAAGGATAACACCTATACCTGCCTGATGACACCTGTCGACAAAAGTCATAAATTCTTCAGGGTTGCCATAACGGCTTGTTGGAGCATAATATCCTGTTACCTGATAGCCCCAGCTGCCGTCAAAGGGATGTTCTTCAATAGGTAAAATTTCAATATGAGTATAACCCATTTCCTTAACATAAGGTATAAGTTCATCAGATAATTCCAAATAGCTTAAGAAACGATTGTCTTCACTTTCAACTCTCTTCCATGAACCTAAATGAACTTCATAAATGTTCATTGGTACATTATATTTGTCTGATTTATCAAGATGTTTGTACCACTTGCTGTCTTTCCATTTGTGATTATTAATATTATAAACAAGAGAGGTTGTACTAGGTCTTAATTCGGCAAACTTTGCATAAGGGTCAGATTTCTGAATTAATTCCCCATTAGCTGTCTTAATTTCAAATTTATATTTATCACAATTCTGTAAACCGGGAATAAATATTTCCCATATACCTGAGCCGGACAAAAGTCTCATTGCATTTCTTCTTCCGTCCCAATTATTAAATTCGCCTATTACACTTACTCTCTTTGCATTAGGTGCCCATACGCCAAAGAGTACGCCGTCAACGCCGTCAATAGTAGTTGGATTGGCACCAAGCTTTTCATAAATCTGATAGTGTGTACCCTGATTAAAAAGGTATATATCCTGTTCTCCTATGCCCGGTGTAAAAGAATATGGGTCATAGGTTGTCCAGCAATTGCCTTCATAGTCCTCAATTTGAAGCTGATATTTAAACCATTTTTTTCTTGTTTTTATTACACACTCAAAAAAGCCGTCCATGTGTATTTTTTCCATTTCAAATGTTTTATCCGGCTTTTTATCGTCAATTACAGTTATGGATTTAGCCTGAGGTATAAAGGCTCTTACTACTAAACAAGGTTTATCTTCCATAACTGTTTCGTGCATACCTAATATAGTATGAGGATCACCGTGAGAGGCTGTAATTATTAACTGCATTTCCATCATATTTACTGTTGTGAGCATATATACACATCCCTTCTCTTAAAAAAGTTAATACCTTAATATTATTATAAACTATATTTTAAAATAATGCTAGTATAAATAACAGAAAAGTAGTAAAATCTTTAATATAATATTTTTTCAGGAGGAAATTTATAATGAATGTGAATTGGAACTTAGATAATATATATTCTTCTGTAAATTCTGAGGAATTCAAAATTGATTTTGAAAAGTATAGAGAGCTTATTAATGAGTTGAACAACTGGTGTAGGGTTAATTTTGCAAATATAGATAATGCAAAAGAAAAACTTGAAAAATATATTGAATATAAAAATAAAATTATGTCCTATGACAAGCTTATGATATATGCAAACCTTGCACAAAGTACAGATACAACAAATAAATCTATTGCCAAGGCTATTGATATGCTTGAAAATGCCGAGGCTGAAACATCCTATCAGGATACAGCTATTGTGGATTTTTTAAAGGGTGTTGATAATTTAGAGTATATTATTAATTCAAGTGATTTATTAAAGTCACATAGTTTTTATTTGAGTGAGATTAAGGAAAAAGGGGCACATACTTTGTCTGCTAAGGAGGAGGCTGTAATTTCTAAGATGAAAAATACAGGCTCTCTTTTATGGGAAAAACAGTGGAACCAACTATCTTCTACTTTAACTGTAAATTATGATGATGAGGAAATACCATTATCCGCAGCAAGAAATCTTGCATATGATAAATCATCAGGTGTAAGAAAAAAGGCTTATGAGGCTGAAATTAAAGCTTATGAAAAAATTGAACAGCCGGCAGCATTTTGTATAAATGGCATTAAGGGTGAGGTTATAAATATTGCAGAAATGAGAAAATACAACTCTCCTCTTGATATGACACTTAAAGAATCAAGAATTGATGATAAAATTCTTGATACAATGTTGTCGGCTATTGATGAAAAACTTGAAAATTTACAGGAATATTTTTTAATTAAGGCCAAGGCATTGGGTTATAAAGGGGCTTTGCCTTTTTACGATCTTTTCGCTCCTGTTGCCGAAAGTGATAAAAGCTATACTGTTGAAGAAGCAAGGGATTTTGTATTAAAATGCTTTTATGGGTTTAGTAAGGATTTAGGGGATTTTGCTAGCTCTGCTTTTGAAAAATGCTGGCTTGACCTTATGCCTAAAAAAGGTAAGGTAGGTGGTGCATATTGTGAAACTATACATTCTATGGGCGAAAGCAGAATACTTGCAAACTTTGGCGGTGCATTTGATGATGTCATTACCATTGCTCATGAGATTGGCCATGCTTTTCATAATACCAGACTTTTTCATTTATCGGAGTTAAACAGTTTTTATCCTATGCCTATTGCTGAAACTGCATCTACTTTTTGTGAAAGTATTGTTGTGAATGAGGCGTTAAAGGATGCGGGAGAAAATGAAAAAATAAATATACTTGAAAATGATATTATGGGTCTTACTCAGTGTGTAGTTGATATTTACTCAAGATTTTTGTTTGAGAATTCTGTTTTTAATGCAAGAAAAGATGGTACAATTTCTTGTGAAGAACTTAATAATATGATGATTGATGCCCAAAAAAAAGCTTATGGAAAAGGACTTGATGAAAATTATCTTCATAAATATATGTGGGTTTGCAAGCCTCATTATTATGATGCTGATTTTAATTATTATAATTTTCCTTATGCTTTTGGTGCTTTGCTTTCTAAAGGCTTGTACAGTCTTTATAAAAAAATGGGTGATGAATTTTTACCTCTTTATGATAAATTTCTTTCTGCTTCGAGTACAATGCCTTTATACAAAGTAGCTAAAATAGTTGGAATTGACCTTTACAGCAGGGAATTTTGGCTTACTGGTCTTGAACAGATAATTACAGAAATTGACGAATTTAAAAAAATGGTGTATAATAATGTTTTGAAATTGTAACTTGCAGTTTGTTTATGAAAAGTATATAGAATGAAGGTATAAAAATGTTGGAATTTAGACCAATAGAGATTAAGGACAAGGAGCTTATTGAAAGGCATTTTAAGAAAGAAAATCACTTTTTGTGTGAATATTGTTTTACTGATTTATTTATATGGGGTAAGCATTATAATACGCAATATGCCGAAGCAGACGGTTTCTTATATATAAGAAGTGATAATGAAAAGTATGACTGCTACACTGTTCCGGATGGTGAGGGTGATTTTGAGAAGGCTATGGAAAAGCTGTTTGAATACACTGATGAAAAGGGAAAACCATGGGTATTTGTATCAATTTATCCTGAGCAAAAGCAAATGCTTGAAAAATATTATCCAGATAAATTTGAATTTAAGGAAAACAGAGATAATGCTGACTATGTTTATTTGGCTGAAAAGCTTGCAAGCCTTTCAGGCAAAAAGCTTCATAAAAAGAAAAATCACGTAAATCGTTTTTACAAGGAATATGAGGGTCGTTGGAATTATGAGTCTCTTAATGATGATAATATAAGGGAATTTTTTGGTTATCAGCTTGATTGGTGTGAAAACGACAGTGCATTTTTAGGTGAGCTTTGTGCAGCATCTGTTGCACTGAAAAATTATAAAGAGCTTGGCATTGTTGGAGGAATATTGAGAGTTGATGGTAAAATTGTGGCTGTTACTCTTGGTTCAAAATCCTTTGATGATACAATGATTGTTCATATTGAAAAGGCTGACTACAATATAAATGGTGCATATCAGGTAATTAATCAGCAGTTTGTTTTAAATCATTGTCAGGATGTTAAATATGTTGACAGAGAAGAGGATTTAGGTATTGAAGGACTTAGAAAGGCTAAGGAATCCTATTACCCTGAGTTTATTACGCTTAATTATACAGGTAAATTAAAATGATAAGATTTGCAGAAAAAGATGATGTTAAGGCTATAAGAGAGCTTTGGGATTCTGTTTTTTACGAAGAGCCTGATTTTAACGAGTATTATTTTAAAAATATATTTGATTATAATAATACACTTATTATGATTGAGGAAAATGAATTGATGTCTATGTTACAAATGCTGCCTTATGAAATAAATAATATTGGCAGTGTTACTTATATTTATGGTGCTGCAACTAATCCAAAATACAGGAAGCAGGGCTTAATGAGTGAGCTTATAAAAAAGTCCTTTGAAATTGATTGCAGCAGAGAGATTATGGCATCAATACTTATACCTGCCAATAAGCCGTTGTTTGAATTTTATGAAGGGCTTGGTTATGAAACTGTCTTTTATGCAGACAGGACACTTTATAATAAAGGCGGGGATACTGCTGAAATTAAAGAGGCGGAATATGAAGATATTAAAAGACTTACGGACATATATAAGGGTGATGTAGTAAGGTCTGAGGAGTATTGGAAAATTCAGCTTGATATGTATAAGGCTCTTGGTGGTAAAATTTTCATATATAATAATGCCTATGCTGTTGTGTCAGATAAGGTGGAGGAAATAATGTTTATCAATGAAAATGATAGAAATATTCTTTTAAACTCCATATGCGAATATCTTAAATGCGGCAGTGTAGAGGTTACTTCAATGGGCAGTGATATTCCTGTTGGTATGATAAGAAAGCATAAGTGTTTTAACGCAGATAAGTTGTATATGAATTTGATGTACAATTAAATATAGGTATTCATAAATTATAAAGCCAAATAAGATTGCATAGACTTGCATTCTTGTTTGGTTTTTTTGCGTAATAAAATGTAGTATAATGAATTATTTTGTCACAATTTGTATAATACTATATATTGATATTAATTCGAATAGATGTTAAAATAAAGTTGTATTTAAAATTTATTAATATGCATTGAAAGTGAAGATAATTTTATTAAATGACATATTAATAAAAAAAATATCAATAACAATTTTTACATATTAATGTAAGGGGGAATGTTAAAATGAAATTTAACAAAAGATTAGCAGCTTCCGTATTGGCTGCTGTAATGGCGTTGGCAAATACTAATTTGGCTGTATTTGCTTCAGAAGTTGAAATGCCTTTAGAAACTGAAATTGTTGCAGAAGTTGAAACTGTTGAAGAGACAAATTTAGAAGAATCAGGTGACGATGAGACTGCAATTCAAGAGGAAATAACTGAAGATGAAGAAGATATAGTAGGTACAGTAGTAACCTTTGGTGATTACAGTCTTATTATAGATGAAGATGCAGGCAGAATTACAGGATATATAGACAATGTTGAGCCTGTATATTCAGGCAGTACACTTCAAAATCCTCAGGATTTGGTTATATCAAGCAACATTAACGGCATTGAAATTACAGGTATTTCTCAGGAAGCGTTTATTGGCTGGGAAAGGCTTGGAAGTTTAACAATAGAAAATGGTGTTGAATATATTGGTGTTTCAGCCTTTGAAAATTGTACTAATCTTGAAACATTATTTGTACCTAATACTGTAACTTATATTGATGAATATGCATTTTATGATGCAAGTTCTCTTGAAGAAGTTGAGTTTGAAGAAAACTCAAATTTAGCTGTGATTAGCTGGATGGCATTTGCAGGTACAGGTTTGTATGAAATAACAATACCTGAAAGTGTAACAAATATACATGAAAAGGCATTTAGAAACTGTAATTATCTTGAGAAGGTTTATTTTGAAGGCAATGCACCTCAGAATCTTGAGGAGGATGAAAATGCCTTTACTAATTGCAGTCCTGATTTAGTGCTTTACTATTATGAGGGCAAAACAGGCTATTCAAATCCTAAATGGATAGGTCGTACGTGCCTGATGATAAGTATGAGAACAAGTGATTACGGACTTGTTGTAAACAAAGGCACAGGCAGAATTACAGGATATGTAGACAATGTTGAGCCTGTATATTCAGATGGCGTACTTCAAAATCCTCAGGATGTAATTATACCAAGTAATATTGATGGTACTGATATTACAGGTATTGATAAGGAAGCTTTTGCAGAATGGGAAAGAATTGGAAATGTTACAATTGAAAATGGTGTTGAGTATATCGGTATGTATGCTTTTGAAAAATGTAAAAATTTAAAGTCTGCATTTATTCCAAATACAGTAATTGAAATTGATTCACATGCTTTTCAGGAGGCAGTTTCTCTTGAAAGTGTTACATTTGAAGAAAATTCACAGCTTAAATATATGTGTGAGTATACATTTGCTTACACAGCCATTAGTGAAATAATTATACCTGCAAGCGTAACAAATATGTATGGAGATAATTTCAGAAGTTGTACAAGTCTTAGAAAGGTTTATTTTGAGGGTGATGCTCCTAATAATCTTGAAGAGGATGAAAATGCTTTTGCTGCATGCAGTTCTGATTTAGTGTTATACTTTTATGAGGGTAAAACCGGATATAAGACACCTACATGGTTAGGTCATAAATGTGTTATGATAAGCACAAGTACGGAGCCTGATGTATGGAACTTTAGTGATGCTTCATTAAACGGTCTTGGAACAATTACATCAAATGTTACATTTGGAAATCTTACTATTCTAGCTGATGCTGTTAACCCTGTACAGGTAAAGAAAAATGCCAGAACATTAGACGGAGTAACATATGATTACTGTCTTTCTCTCAGAGGAAAAGGAAATACTGATTACAGAGCAGTTAAACTTGATGTAACAAAGGATTGTACAATAAGTATTGCTGCAGCATCAAACAGTGATTCAAGAAGTCTTACGGTTGTTAAGGAGGACGGAACTGTTTTGGGAACTATCGCAGCAGGTCAGGAGCTTAGTATGGGAAGTGTTGAATACACAGGAAGTGGAGACACTTTATATATCTACTCAGAAAAAGACAATGTAAATATATATTCTATAAATGTAAGCTATAATTAAACATTAAAATGCAGTAAGGACCACCCGCTAAGAGGGTGGTCCTTATTTCAGGCTGTCGAAAAAGTCGACAGCCTTGCAAGAAATGCTTGCATTTCTTGCAATTTGCTAAGGTAGGAACTACCAAGTTTTCCGCAATTTTGCTGTTAAAACAACAAAATTACAGAAAAGTTCCCATCCTCAGTCAGGCAAAGCCCGACTTGCGGATTAAAGTCTGCAACGCAAACTGTAATTCATCTGTTCAAAAATTTTATAAATTTCAATAAAATTGAGTTTTTGACAATCGGCAGTAAGGACCACCCGCTAAGAGGGTGGTCCTTATTTTACATTGCTTTTGTATTAATCTTTAACTATATAATGGGCTCCAATGCTTTCTTTTCTGTTTTCTGCAGCATTTGCTATAAGCCAGCCTGCTGTCAGCATATTATAAATTTCAAGCTCTTCATTATCTGTCTTCAGAATATCAAGTCTACCGAAAGTTTTATCGGGAACAAACTGCTCAAACCAGTCAATAATTGTATGTATTTTATCTGAATGTCTCACGATACCTACAAAGTCCATCATCTGCTTTTGTATTTCTTTCTTTGTTGGCAATTCAACAGACAATACGGAAGTCGTGATTTTGTCTGTAAACTCTTCTGCCTTTCTTGGTGTTTTAATTATATAATCTGCAAGAAGCTTACCGAATACAAGTCCCTCAAGGAGAGAATTACTTGCAAGTCTGTTTGCACCATGCACACCTGTACATGCCACCTCGCCTACAGCATAAAGACCTTCAATATTTGTAATACCCTCCGGAGTAGCTGCTACACCGCCCATATGGAAATGAGCACCGGGAGCAACAGGTATCATCTTATCATCAACATTGACCCCATGCTCTTCGCATATTTCTGTTACTGTAGGGAATTTTTCTCTAAAATTATCAATGGCTGATATATCAAGGAATATCTTTTCGCCTTTTAAATAGTGTGCATATACTTCTCTTGATACAACATCTCTTGGTGCTAAATCTTTTTGAGGGTGAACACCTTCCATTATTTTATTTCCGGAGTCATTTATCAAAATTCCGCCTGCGCCTCTTACTGCTTCAGATACAAGCCCATATGCCTTGCCGTTTATGGTAAGCATTGTAGGATGAAATTGTATAAACTCAAGATTTTTTAATTTGCATCCTGCTCTATATGCCATAGCAATACCATCACCGGTAATCGTAATATCATTTGATGTGGAAGGATAAAGTTGTCCTATGCCTCCTGTAGCAAGTATTGTATGATCTGCCTGATAATAGGAAATCTCACCTGTTTTAAAGCTGCGTGTAATTGCACCGCTGCATTTGCCGTTATTTATTCTTAAATCAAGCGCCATTTCATTTTGAACAATATTGACATCGGTAGTTATATTCCTTAAAAGCTGTTCTACAACTCTAAGTCCTGTTCTGTCACCGCCTGCATGAATAATTCTGTTAAGCCTGTGAGCACCCTCTCTGCCAAAGACCAGGTTACCCTCGCTGTCTTTGTCAAACTCCATTCCTGTATTAATAAAGTTAAGTATAGTTTGAGGTGCTGTTGAAACAAGTTTCATTACTGCGTCAGCGTCGTTTAAATTACAGCCTGCAACCATAGTATCCTCATAGTGCCAATGATAATCGTCCTTATCAGATAATGCAACGGAAATACCGCCCTGGGCAAGAGAGGAATTGCAGGCTTTTCTCAAGCCTTTTGTTATTATTGTTATTTTTTTATTATATTTGCAAAGCTCTGAGGCAACGCTTAAAGCTCCTATACCTGAGCCTATAATTAATATGTCGGTTTTTATCATAAAATTTCCCTCTTTAAAAGTATGTCTTAATATCATTTTACACTAAAATAAAAATAATTCAAGTTTTATATTAATATTAGAATAAAAAAATTCAATTTTGTCATACTCTTTAACAAGAGGTGATTTTGTGAAGAAAAAATATATTTTATTAAGCTTTGGTATTATTATGGTGGTTTCAGCTTTATTTATTGTTAAAAAGGAAATAGTTGACGCAAATACAATTCCCTCTGTGATAAGATCATCGGCTGTATTTGCTGCAGTTCCTCAGGGAGCAGTTTTGTATGATAATATTAACGGAAATGCAATTAACCTGATATTATCAGGCGGAAAGGTAGAAATATTAAAGGACGTGAGCGGTAAATGGTACTATGTAAGATATAAAAACAGACTGGGATGGGTAAAGGGTTCAAGTCTTGATATTCCGCCTGACAGAAGTACAAATACGTCAAGGCTTTCCGATAAGGTTATACTTGATTATGCAAATTCTGAATTAAAGAGTAAAACTAATCATTTTGTATGGGTAGACATAGACAGACAGAGAGTATATATATTAAGAGGAGAAAAGGGAAACTGGGAAATTGAAAAGAGAATTGTTTGTGCTACAGGACGGAATAAAACGCCTACTGTAAGAGGAGTATTTGAAATAAGTGACAGGGGAAATTGGTTTTATTCTGAACGACTTGAAAGTGGTGCTATGTATTGGGTAAGATTTAATGGGAGTTATTTATTTCATTCTGTAGCAATGGATAAAAATAAACAAATTACGGATGATGTTTTAGGAAAGAAGAGATCTAGCGGATGTGTAAGAATGAGTGTAGAGGATGCAAAGTGGTTTTTTGACAACATAGAAACAGGGACAAAAGTGTGGGTATATTAAAAATGTAATAATTTATTAACAACAATTTTCTTGAACATAGTAGAAATGTATTGTATAATTGCTATTGATTATATACAGAAGAAGGAATGAAAATGAGAAAAGCAGTTATTTTATTAATTATGTTGGCAGCTATGACTTCGGTTGTTCAGGCTGGAGAAAATTGTTATGTAGAATATAGGGAGCCGGAAATAAGTTTTAATGTTCAGAAGGCTTATGTTAAGGTTGAATATCCTTTTGGGGAAAGCAGCGAAACAGTTTTTTGCAATGGAAGATTATCAGTACCGTTAGTTGAAGGTGTAAAGCTTATGGGAGGTAAACTCAGAAGTTTAGTTAATGGTTATAACATAGCTGTTGATGGGAAAAATCACTTTTTAGATGGTGCGGTTAGAAGCAACAGCCCTGTAATATTTGCCTATAATAATATGGAGTATATTTCTCTTTATGAGCTTGTTACTCCATTTAATTATGAAGTTTTAGTTGATTTGGAGAGTAATTCCGCTAAAATTATGAGTGAGGTATGTGATAATAACAAAGAAGAGTATTCCATGCCTGCATCAGGAAGTAAAGAGGCCTATATAAGGCTTGAGGATATTGTGGCAGATGGTTTAAAGCCTTATTCTAAGGGCAGCTATACTGTTGATATGCTTGAGAAGCTTAAATATACTGCAGAGTATTTATATAACAGAAATCAGGAATATTATATAGCGTGGATACCTGTATATGCTTATCCGGCAGGCAATTATTGGAATGATGTGTCAAAGGATTTTAACTTATACAATTCCTATTTCCTATATGTTATGGATTATATGGTAGACCATAATGGTCATTTAGGTTTGCATGGCTATACCCATCAATATGGCAATGAGGAAAGTGCTGTAGGTTATGAGTGGGGTGAGAATACTCCATATAGTGTAAATGAGCAGTCAAGGAGAATGGCGGCAGCTAAAGAAACCTGTCACAGGCTTGGTTATAATGAGGAATTTTTTGAGTTTCCTCATTATGGCGCAACAAATGAACAGATGCTTATGGCTGAAAATTATTTTGATGCTATTTATCAACCTTATCCCAGTGATAAATGCTATAATTACATTACCTGTACAACAAGATCAGGCAAAAATGTATTGTATATTCCAACTCCTGCAGACTATGTGCATTTTATAAGGGATACATCAATATTTGACAGAATTAAAGAATCTGTAACTAAGGGGTATACATTAAGTCTTTTCTTTCATCCGGTAATAGATGAAAAGCAGTTTGAAGTGAAAACAGAGGATAATAAAAGATTATGGACATATTCAGAAGAAGGTGCCCTTAATAATATAGTAGATTATATTTTTAAGTTGGGTTACAGTTTTTCGGACTTCAGATAAAGGAGATAAAGTTTAATGGCAAGTGTAATTATAATAGGAGGCGGACCTGCAGGAGTTTCAGCAGGACTCTATACTGTAAGAGGTAATGTTGATACAGTCTTATTTACACAGGGCGGCAGTGCACTTATGAAAGCAGAAAAAATTGAAAATTATTACGGATTTCCGGATGGAATAAATGGTGAGGAACTTTACAATCGGGGTATTAATTCGGTTAAAAGATTGGGTGCAAATGTTATTGAAGAAGAAGTTATAGGTGTAGGGTATAATGGTAAGTTTGTAGTAAGTACAAAGAATAATGATTATGAGGCTGATGCTTTAGTTATTGCTAATGGTGCCGGCAGAAGTGTGCCTAAAATAAACAACATAAAGGAATTTGAGGGTAAAGGAGTAAGTTACTGCGCTGTATGTGATGCATTCTTTTACAGAGGCAAAAATGTTTGTGTAATAGGAAATGGTGATTATGCCGTTCATGAGGCTCATGTTCTTGAAAAGGTTGCTAATAGTGTTACTATTTTAACTGACGGAAAAGAATTTCCTGATTATGCTAACTGTGATAACAGAAAAATAAGGTCTGTTGAGGGTAATGATAGAGTTGAAAAGGTTGTATTTGAAGATGGGGATGAACTGGAGGTAAATGGTATCTTTATTGCTCTTGGTGTGGCAGGAGGAATTGATCTTGCAAAAAAACTTGGTGCTGTTGTAAAGGGCAATTATATTGCTGTTGATGAAAATATGGCTACCAATATTCCGAAGCTGTATGCTGTAGGTGATTGTACAGGAGGTCTTTTACAAGTTGCAAAGGCTGTCAGTGACGGTGCAAAGGCGGGTATAGATATTATTAAAAACTTAAAAAGGTGATTTATAAATATTTTATTTAATAAGATAGTTAAATTTAACAAAAAGTATAATAATTCATTGTGAAAACCGACAGAATTACGTCAATAAGTAAAAAAAGTTTTTTTTTACTTGTAATTATGTCGGTTTTGATTTATTATTAATGGTAAGCCGATTTTTCGGTATTTTCAAATTAATTGGAAGTGCTAAGTTGTTTTTATCGGTAATTAAAAGGAGGTAATAAAAAATGAACAATGTTTTAAAAAGGATATTAAGTATTGTTCTTTCTGTAACTTTGCTGATTTCAAGCGTAACAGTTTTGAATACAGTTTCAGTTACAGCAGCAGATAATACTTACATCATGGAGGCAAGCGGCTGGTATGAATCAGCTTATGTTACATGGACTACAGTTCCGAATGCAACAGGCTTTGCCGCTTATGTTAAGGGTGCTAATGAGTCTGATTCGGCTTATGTTCAGTTAGATAATGAGCTTATCAGAAAATACCCTACATATTTCAGAGCTGATGCTGTCGGTTTAAAGGCAGGTCAGTATGTTTTAAAAATTGTGCCATATATTAATGGTAGTTTAGATGAAAGTAAAGCTTTCGTTACAGATACTTTGAATGTTCAGGCTTATGACCGTTCAGGTTTTGCTTTTTCATCAAATTCACCGTTTAAGACTGCGTCAGGTGCTTATAATGATGATGGTACACTTAAGTCAAATGCTAAGGTGTTCTATGTGACAAAGGATACTGCAAAGACAATTACAGCTGATGTAATTACGAGTTCTAAGGGAACAACAGAAACTTTTACCGGTTTGCAGGCTATTATCACTGCAAAGCAGAAGGGCTATGATACTACACCTTTTGACTTCCGTATTATAGGTACCATTGAGGCTGAAGATATGGACGGTTTTGATTCAAGTGCTGAAGGTCTTCAGATTAAGGGAAGAAACTCTTATTCAGAGCTTAACATTACCATTGAGGGTATTGGTGAGGATGCCGGTATCAGAAACTTTGGTATTCTTATGAGAAATGCAGGTAATGTAGAGCTTAGAAACTTTGCAATTATGCTTTGTATGGAGGACTGTGTTTCATTAGATACAGACAACACCAATATATGGATTCATAATCTTGATTTGTTCTATGGTCAGAAAGGCAGTGCCGCAGACCAAATTAAGGGAGACGGTACTATTGATATTAAGGGAGATTCACAATACGTTACTGTATCTTATAATCACTTATATGACTGTGGCAAGGCTTCACTTTGCGGTATGACAAGTGAGTCAGGTCCTAACTATATTACATATCACCACAATTGGTTTGACCACTCTGATTCAAGACATCCGAGAATCAGAACTATGTCAGTACATGTTTATAACAATTATTATGATGGAAATTCAAAGTATGGTATTGGTGCTTCAGCAAAAAGCAGTGCTTTTGTGGAGAACAACTACTTTGTTGATTGTAAATATCCTACACTGCAGGGTGGAATGGGACATGACAATGATGGAAAAGGCGGTTCCAATATGTTTACTGACTCATCTCCAACAGGTGTAATTAAGTTCTATAACAATAAATTAACAGGTACTTACCAGTTTACACCTGATAATAAGAATACTATTTCAAATCCTGCCGGTGATGCTTATGTTGTTGAAACAAGAAATGAAGTTATTCCATCAACATACAAGACTACATTAGGTGCTACATACAGCAACTTTGATACAAACTCAAGTATTGATTTGGGTGTGAATTTAGCTGATATTACTCCTGTTGATGATGTTCCTGCTGTTGTTATGGCCGGTGCAGGTCGTATGAACGGCGGTGACTTCTTTGAAACAACAGGTACTTCAAGAAGTGATTATATTGGTTTAACCAGTGCTACATATGATTCTTCTGATCATGTAATAGATGATGTTCTTAAAGCTGCTATTACAAATTATAAACCTACACTTGTTTCTGTTGGCGGTTTAACTACAGGTGGTAATGTTGATACTACAGTTTCTACTTCAACTACTACTACAACAGAAGCAACAACAGAAGCAACAACAGAAACTATTACAGAGGCTCCAACAGAAACTACTACTGCTTCAACTCCTGTTGAAATTGGTGAAGCTCAGACAGGCTTTACTTCTGACATTGATACTGATACGGGAAGCGGTGTATCTGTAACATATAATGCAGCAAATAACAGCTGGGTATTAACCGATACTTCTGATACAGCTGCTGCTGAGGTAACTATTCCTTTTGCAGAGCAGACAAGCGGTAAGGTAATTATAAGTGGTACTGCTGAACCAAGTACTACAGCAAGTAAGTGGGCTTTTGTTCAGATAAGAGGTACTAAAGCAGATGGTACTCCATCAGAAATCATTGGTTTTGGCGGCGGTACTAACAAGGCTGACCTTTCTGTAAGAATAAATGGTGCTGCTACTTATACTAAACTTGGTACATTAGCTGCTAAGAATTATGAATATACTATTGTTATGGATTTAGATAACAAGACTGCTGAGGTTACTGTTGATGGTATTACTCAGAGATTTAATGTAGATGTAGCATCTATCAATGCTCTCTATTCAACAACCTCAAAAACTCAGTTAAGAAATGTAACTATTTCTGTACCTTATGTTGGTATATTAGGTGATGAGCCTGATTCAACAACAGAAGCAACAACAGAAATTACTACTGCAGTTACAACAGAAACTACAACTGCTGCTACTACTGAAACAACAGAAACCACTACTAAGGAAGTTACAACAGAGGCTACAAGTGAAACAACTACAGAGATTGTTCCTCCAACTCCGGGTATAGTATATGGTGATGTTGATGGAAATGGTAAGCGTGAAATCAGTGATGTTGTTCTTTTAATTGACCAAATTCGTAAAGGCAGTGTTGAGCCAATTTCAGGCATTAATGATGTAACAATGGACGGAAGAGTTGATACTGCTGACGTTGCTACTATTCTTCAGAAGATTTTGAATGACAGCTATAAGATGCCTTGTGAGCCTGATGAGGAAGAAACAACGGAGAATACAACTGAAATAACTACTGATAAAACAACAGTGGTTACAACAGAGATAACAACAGAAACCACAACAGAGATAGCAACAGAGACAACAACTGTAGATAATATATCTGCTGACAGAATGGAGGGAGATATTGTATCAGATGGTGTAAATCTTGCTTCAGGAGCTTATTTTGATGGTCAGCTTATAATTGCAGACAATAATGATGCTGCGTGGACCAGCAAGGCTCAAATTCCTGTCATGACTATTGGTAATAGGACATACAGTACATTTGTACAGGGAGCAGGAAATCCTAAGAGTGCAGATGGTAAACAGTCATATAATGCACAGGGTAAGCTTGTTATTCCTGAACAAGGTGCATATATTAAGGTTGTTCCTACATCTGACGCTACTCTTATGATTGATTATAAGGTTGCGGCAGGAAAGCAGTTTGCTATTATGAGTGTTGATGCGGCAGGAAACAAGACAGAAATTGTTTATAAAAGCCCTTCTGATGATGAATACTATTCAGAACAGTATGCACTTACAGCAGGAAATACATATTATGTAACAAGTGCCGGTACTAAGACCTGTTTTTACGGCATAGCTCTTATAAATAGTTTAGCTCCTATAATTACAACGGAAGCAACAACAGAAATAACCACTGTTGTAACAACAGAGGGAACAACAGAAGATACATCTTCAGAACCTATTGATAAAATTTCAACAGGTGTGCCAATGGCTAAGGATAAAATAACTCTTTACGGTGATGAATCATTTAAAGCTGAAATATTAAAGGGCAGCAGTGATGAAATTGTTGCTAATGCTCTTTATGTATCACCAACAGGAAGTGACAGTAATACAGGTACAGCTTCTGCTCCATTTAAAACTGTACAGAAGGCTCTTGATACAGTTAAAGCCGGTCAGACAATATATTTAAGGGAGGGTACGTATACTGCTCTTAATACATTTAAATCTTCCGGTACAGAGGGGAATTATATAACTTTAAGAAATTATCCGGGTGAAAAGCCATATCTCACAATGACTGCAGGCAGCAGTGGAGCAATACTTCGTCTTGATGGTAATGATTATATTAAGATTGAAGGACTTGAAATCGGAGGGTTGTCTTCTGCTATTGCTCAGGGTATACTTTTGGATGGTAATGAAAATCATGTTATAATAAGAAATAATGATATTCATAATCTTGTTACAACTAAGCCGGGAGAAAATGAGAACGGCGAGGCCAATGCAATTCTTTGTTATGGCGAAGGTAAGACAGAAGAGGATTCAATCAACAATATTTGTATTGAAAACAACCTTGTACATAATAATACTACAGGTTGGTGTGAATCTGTTTCAGTAACAGGTAATACAAAATATGTAAATATTATAAACAATACGGTTTATGATAATACAAATATTGGTATTGACTTTTACGGTAATGCAGGGTATTGTTCAATTCCTGCTTTAGATCAACCACGTTACTGTGTAGCAGCAGGTAATGTTATATATGGTTCAATATGTGATTATGCTGAATGTGCAGGTCTTTATGTAGACGGAGCAAGAGATATTGTTCTTGAAAATAATATTTCACATGATAATATGTATGGTATTGAAATTGGTTCAGAAGAATTACAGGCTGATTATCCTGTAAAGAATATTATTGCAAGAAATAATCTTGTTTATAATAATTCCGCAGGCGGTATCAGAGTAGGTGGTTATGATAGGAATAAGACCGGTTATGTAACAGATACTAAGATTTATAACAACACTGTTGTAAATAATGGCGAAGGTGAAGGCGGCTGGAACGGTGAGCTTTGCTTTGTAAAGTGCGATGGTGTAGATGTCAGAAACAATATTGTATATAAGGATAATAAAAATTATCCTATGATTGGCGGCGATCTGGCAAAGGAATATGTTAAGAATGTTACTTTTAGTAATAATGTCTTTTATAATCCTTTAGGTGCTGAAGAAATTTACTTTGAATTTGCTAAAGGAAGTGCAGAAGGTATAGCAGCCTTTAATGAACAGACAGGTGGCAATGATACCTTTGGTAAGCCTGATTTTAATGCAGATTACAGCTTGAAGGCAGGCTCCTATGGTATTGATGCAGGTGCTGATGTTTCAAATGATATGGGTACTCTTACAGACCTTGCAAATAACGGTAGAATAATCAATACAATAGATCTAGGTGCTTTTGAATATCAAGGGTAATTATATACCTTTTATGTTCTACAAAAAGGGAGAATAGCACTATAGAAAGCACACTATAGATGGAAATAACAGTAATAGTTGTATTAATTTTTATGTGATAGAGGGAGATTTTCTCCCTCTATTTTTTTCTTGACATTTTAGTGTAATTGAGTTATTATTTATTTATAATTTTAAAAGCTATGAAAAGAAGAGTAAATATTGTATATGTTACAGAGAGCCTGTATTGGTGGAAGCAGGTACATAATACTTTATTGAAAATGGTCTTGGAGCTGCGTACCGACTGCAAATATTTGCATAGGCTACGATGGGTGTGCCCATTACAGCACTAGAGTATGTTTGTACTTGATAAGGTCTGTTATTGTGAAATACAGATAAATTAAGGTGGTACCACGAAGCTAATAGCTATCATCCTTGAAATTTGAGTAGAGGAGGATAGCTTTTTTTGTTTTGGAAATTATCAGAGTTAAGTAATTTTGTATAGGAAATGAAAATAAAAGGTAATTACTGCTGACGAGCAATGCTCGTCAGCACTTCTGAAAAAAGTCTTATATGAATTAGCTGTTAGGCTATATTTTATAATTGATAAATTTCCTTTAAAATTTTAGCAACACCGAAGTTATCATTTGTATTGGCAACCTTGTCAGCGGCAGCCTTAATTTCATCGGCGGCATTTCCAACGGCGACGCCAAGACCGGCAGCCTTTATCATTGAAATATCGTTTTCGCTGTCGCCAAAGGCAATAATTTCGTTAGGCTTTACACCTACAATTTTGGCATATTCAAGAATAGCATTGCCTTTTGATACATCTGAACTGTTTATATCAATACAATTCCAATTAGATTGAACTGCCTTAACACCGGGAATATTTTTATTAATAGTATCCTTTATTCTAAGCAATCTTGGAATATTCTTTTCAATTACTACTGCTTTTATAAAATTTGGTAAATGGGAAATACTTCTCATATCACTGACCAGCTCATATTTTACTGAATAGGTCATTATCTTTTTATACTTTGTGGTAATGAGATTTATGCCGCCATCATAAAGAACTTTATCATTAGTGTAGCAGGTATCAAGTGTAAAGGCTTTTACACCTATATTTTCGCTGTCACATATATCAAATATTTTATCAAGGGAGCTTTTGTCCATTGACTTTATAAAATATTTTTCATTTGTGTAAAAGTTTACAAGAGTTGCACCGTTACAGCCGACAACAGGGCAGTTAATATCAAGCTCGTCAAGATAGTCCTTTGCCAGAATATCGTTGCGTCCTGTTGCTATTAATATATGTATACCCTTTTTATGCAAAGCTCTGAATGTGTTTATTATTTCCTTAGGCAGAAAGCCCTCGGAGTTTAATATTGTTCCGTCACAGTCTGTTGCAATTAATTTATACATTTAATTTTTCTCCTTAATATGTGATTTAAGACATTTTAACACAAAATAAGGATATATTCAATTTAGTTTTGGTAAAATACTTTACAAATTTACAAATTATAATTATAATGAAAATAATGGTAAAATGGAGGTTTTAAAATGAGTAAAGAAAAATTTTATATGACAACTGCTATTGCTTACACGTCAGGTAAGCCTCATATTGGCAATACTTATGAAATAGTTTTGGCGGACAGTATTGCACGTTTTAAGAGAATGCAGGGCTATGATGTGTTTTTTCAGACAGGTACTGATGAGCATGGTCAGAAAATTGAGGAAAAAGCCAAAGAGGCAGGCATTACTCCTAAGCAGTTTGTAGACAATGTAGCAGGTGAGATTAAGGCTATATGGGATTTAATGAATACGTCTTATGACAAGTTTATAAGAACAACTGACGATTATCACGAAAAGCAAATTCAGAAGATATTTAAAAAGCTTTACGAAAAAGGGGATATTTACAAGAGTGTATATGAGGGTATGTACTGTACTCCCTGTGAAAGCTTCTGGACTGAAAGCCAGTTAGTTGACGGTAAGTGTCCCGACTGTGGCAGAGAGGTACACCCTGCTAAGGAGGAGGCATATTTCCTTAAATTAAGTAAGTATGCAGACAGACTTATTGAGCATATTAACACTCATCCTGAATTTATTCAGCCTGTATCACGAAAAAATGAAATGATGAACAACTTCCTTCTTCCGGGATTACAGGATTTGTGTGTTTCAAGAACTTCATTTAAGTGGGGCATTCCTGTTGACTTTGATGACAAGCACGTTGTATATGTATGGCTTGATGCTCTTTCTAACTATATTACGGGTATAGGTTATGACTGTGACGGCAATAATACTGAGCTTTTTGGTAAAATGTGGCCTGCTGATTTACATTTAATTGGTAAGGATATTGTGAGATTTCACACTATTTATTGGCCTATTATACTTATGGCTCTTGATTTGCCTTTACCTAAGCAGGTATTTGGTCATCCTTGGCTGTTAAGAGGTGAGGACAGCTTTGAAGAGGTAATAAAGGATAATGACGGTAAGATGAGTAAGTCAAGAGGTAATGTTATTTATGCAGATGACCTTGTAAGCCTTTTTGGTGTAGATGCTGTAAGATACTTTGTACTTCATGAAATGCCTTTTGAAAACGATGGTGTTATTTCTTGGGATTTAGTAATTGAAAGAACTAATTCGGATCTTGCCAATGTTCTTGGTAATCTTGTAAACAGAACTGTATCAATGACTAACAAGTATTTTGGCGGTATTGTAAATAATACTAAGGTTAATGAGGCTGTTGATGAGGACTTAATAAAGGTTGTAACAGAGTGTAAGGCTAAGGTTGAGGCTAAAATGGATAAGCTTAGAGTTGCTGATGCCATTACTGAGATTTTTACTTTATTTAAGAGATGTAACAAGTATGTTGATGAAACTGAGCCTTGGGTATTAGGCAAGGATGAGAGTAAGAAGGACAGACTTGCTACAGTACTTTATAATCTTATTGAAGGTATTACTATTGGTGCCTGCCTTTTAGAGCCATTTATGCCTGAAACTACGGACAAGATTTTAGCTCAGTTAAATGCTGCAAAGAGAGAGTTTGCTGATCTTGATAAGTTTGGATTATATCCTGATGGTAATAAGGTTATTGAAAAACCTCAGATTTTATTTGCAAGACTTGATGCTAAAGAGGTTATTCCTAAGGTTAAGGAAATAATGGAGGCGCAGGCTAAGGCAAACGCTCCTAAGGAAACATCAAAGGCGGAAAAGGCTGAAGAAAAGGAATATATCACTATTGATGATTTCTGTAAGGTAGAAATGAAGATAGGTGAAATTCTTGCTTGTGAAAAGGTGCCTGAGTCTAACAAGCTCTTAAAATCTACTGTTAAGATTGGTGCTGAAACAAGAACTATACTTTCAGGTATAGCTAAGTTCTATTCTGCTGAAGAGATGGTTGGAAAGAAGGTTGTTGTTGTAACAAACCTTGCACCAAGAAAGATGTTAAAGGGTAAGTATACAAGTGAAGGTATGATTGTAGCTGCTGAAGATGAAAAGGGCAATGTTAAGCTTCTTACCGTTGATGGTGATGTTGAAAGCGGTGCTTTTGTAGGTTAATAATTGTATTTTAGGCTCTTGTTTAAAAGCAAGAGCTTTTTTAAAGGAGAGGTAATATGTATTTTGATACCCACGCTCATTTTGATGATGAGAAATTTGACGAAAACAGAGATATATTAATAGAAGAAATGCATTCAAACGGTGTAGACTATATTATAAATATAGGTGCTGATATGGAAAGCTCCGTAAAGAGTATAGAGCTTGCCAAGAAATATGATTTTATATATGCTGCCGTAGGGGTACATCCTCATGAGGTGGAAAATATGACAGAAGAAGATATAAATACCCTCAGAAAATTTACGGAATATGAAAAGGTTGTGGCAATAGGTGAAATAGGTCTTGATTATTACTATGATTTTTCTCCAAGGGACAAGCAGTGCTACTGGTTTGAACGACAGCTTGATTTAGCGGCTGAACTTAATATGCCTGTCAGCATACATTCAAGAGATGCTGCTAAGGAGACTTTTGATATTATTAAGAACAGTGCAGTAAGAAAAGGTGTTATACATGCATACAGCGGCAGTGTAGAAATGGCAAGGGATTATATTGATATGGGATTTTACATTGGGGTAGGAGGAGTTGTAACCTTTAAGAATGCAAAAAAGTTAATCGATGTGGTTAGTTTTTCTCCAATGGAAAGAATTTTGCTGGAAACAGATTCGCCATATTTATCTCCGGTACCTGTGAGAGGTACTGTAAATAACTCACAAAATCTTAAATATATAGTGGATAAAATTAGTGAGATTAAACAAATTTCGGCCGAAAAGGTTTGTGAAATTACTTCCCAAAATGCCAAAGGTATATTTTGGTGAAAAAAAGTTGTTGCATAATTATTACAAATGTGTTAAGATAGATATTGCAAAAGCTGTTAGAGATTAATGTTCGTGGTTGTGCATAAATCTGATATGCTTATATTTTTGCGGTTTTTATTCAAAAATCACAAAAAAATGTAACTTAAAACAACCGGTGAGGGATTTAGTCGGATTTAAGGAGAAAAATGCGGCTAACAATTTTGTAAAAAATACTTAATAAATTATTACGAAATTGTTGCATCCCAGATGGGAGGATAATTATGTTAAAGAATTTTGCAAGATGTGCAGCTATTATGGTAGCATCAGTTACTGCGTTAGGAACTACTACATATGCTGCAGAGAATGCGTTTGTTGAGTCTTCTGTTAATTATACTGCAGAGGCAAAGAGTAAAATTGTTTATTATCAGACAAATGATGTAGACACAAATGCTGAAAAGAGTGAAGTAAAGGTTAGTAGTAAGGAAATTGCCTATACTACAATTACTGAGCAGACTGACAGCTTGACAAAAGGAACTACTAAGGTAGCTCAGGAAGGTGTAAACGGCGTTAGTAAGATTACAGAGGTAACTAAGTATGTAAATGGTGGGGTTGCAGATGTAAGTGTTACTGAGGAAGTTATTTCTGAGCCTGTCGATGAAATTATTTTAGAGGGTACCAAGGAAATTCCTACAGTTCCGGGTACTTCAACAGTTGAGTATTCTAAGGTGCTCACAATGAATGCTACAGCATATTGTCCATGTTCAAAGTGCTGTGGTTCTTATGCCAATGGCTATACAGCTAATGGTATGAAAGCCGGCTACGGTGTAGCTGCTGTGGATACGAGTGTTATACCTCTTGGTACAAAGCTTTATGTTGAGGGTTATGGCTATTGTATTGCAGCAGATACAGGCGGAGCAATCAAGGGGAACAGAATTGACCTTTGTTACGGTTCTCATCAGGCCGCTTTAAATTCAGGCTTTGGTCATAAGAATGTTAAGGTTTATGTTTTAAGCTAATTATAAAACAAAAAAGGAAGCTGTTAAGGTTTGACAGCTTCCTTTTTGTTTTATTTAGCATTTTTGTTTATAGTATAGATAAGGCTTGTAATAAGCAGTATGAAAACTATAAGACCTCCTATGCTGCCTAATGAGAAACTTTCTGAAATATTTATAATATCTCCGAGGCTTTTGCTGCCGATTGGAATAATTGCAAATATTGCAAGTAATATGCCAATAAGACCTTCGCCGGCAATCATACCTGAGGAATAGAGTATGCCTGTTTTGCTGCTGATATTTTTGCTCTCTGACCAAAGACGTATAAGCCCTCCTGACATAATACCCATACTTAAATGAATTGGAAGATAAAGACCTATACAAAAAGGCAGTACGGGAATACCGATTATTTCAATAAATATTGCTATAAATGCACCTATTAATACCAAATTCCAAGGGAGAGAACCTCCCATTACACCTTCAACAACAAGTTTCATAAGTGTAGCTTGGGGTGCAGGCAGTTCATTTGTACCATATCCCCATGCCTTATTAAGCAGGTAAAGTATAGCGCCGATAAAAAGTGAAGATACAGCTACACCAATAAATTCACCTATTTGCTGTTTGTATGGAGTTGCACCTAAAATGTCACCTGTTTTTAAATCCTGTGAAGTATCACCTGCTATGGCAACTACAATACATATTATAGAGCCTATGGCTATAGCACCTATCATACCGCTTCTTGCATCATATCCGCCGGCTTTAAGAATAAATGCTGATATTAAAAGGGTAGCTATTGTCATACCTGAAACAGGATTATTTGAGCTGCCAACAAGACCTACAAGTCTTGAAGATACTGTGGCAAAGAAAAAACCGAAAAGGGCAACAATAACTGCTCCTATAAATGTTACAGGAATAAATGGCACAAGCCATATAATTAATATCAGAACTATAATAATAGGTAATATTATTTTAAGAGAAATATCTTTTTTATCGGTATTATCGGTATTAAGTCCTTTCATTGCTTTTGAAAAGGTTGTAACAATAAGTGGCAGTGATTTTATAAGGCTTATTATGCCTCCTGATGCAACTGCTCCTGCACCTATATATCTTATATAACTTTTCCATATTCCAAAAGAATCAAGAGCTGTAAAGCTGTTATTGCCTGAAAAGGCTAAAAGAGGCATTAAAACAAGCCATGATAATATACCTCCGCCCAACATATATGATGAAATTTTAGGACCACAGATATAGCCCACACCGGTTAAAGCAGGAAGTATATCTATACCAAACCCACTGCCCTTAAAGTGCTTGGGTTCATAGTGAAGCTGTGATGGAAATATACCAAAACCGTCTGTAATAACCTTATATATAGCTGAAAGTGTAAGTCCTTTAAATACAGTTGCGGCTGATGTACCCTTTTCTTCTCCGGCTATAAGTACTTCGGCACAGGCGGTACCCTCAGGATAAGGTAAGCTTTCATGTGGATTTGAAATTAATATGCTTCTTAGAGGAATCATAAAGGCAACGCCTAAAACTCCTCCGCAAAGAGATATAAGACAAATTTCAATAAGAGATGGCGGTTCAGAGTTCCACTCTGCCGCCCACATAAATAGTGTTGGAAGTGTAAATATTGCACCGGCAGCTATAGACTCTCCCGCTGATCCTATTGTCTGCACCATATTGTTTTCAAGTATTGAGTTGCGTTTTAAAAGCAATCGTATAATTCCCATTGACAATACTGCTGCAGGTATAGAGGCTGAAACCGTCATGCCGACTCTTAGACCAAGATAGGCGTTTGCTCCGCCAAAAGCTATGGCAAGAATTATGCCTGTTATTATTGAAGTTGGGGTCAATTCCTGTTTTTTGTTCATTTTTTGTTCTCTCCCCTTGTTATTTTACATTTATTTTAGCCAATTATATTAAAAAAATACAAAAATTTATTGCTATATTCTTTGATTTAGGTTAAAATAATTATGTATGTTTTAAATAAGATTATTGTTGTTATTTAATTAAGAGAGGAGACTATTATGCTGGTAGAATTAATAGTCCCTTGCTATAATGAGTCTGCAGTGCTTAAAATGTTTTATGAGGAATGCTGCAGCGTAATTAATTCTATAAAGAACTACGATTTTAACTTTATATTTATAGATGATGGTAGCAAGGACAATACTTTGTCAATAATGAAGGAGCTTGCTAAAGAGGATGAAAGAGTAAAATATATATCTTTTTCAAGGAATTTTGGCAAGGAGTCTGCAATGTATGCAGGGCTTAAAAATTCAAAGGGTGATTATGCCGTTGTTTTGGATGCTGACTTACAGCACCCCCCTGCACTTATTCCCAAAATGCTTGAGGCAATGGAGGAAGGCTATGATTGCTGTGCCACTAACAGGGCAACAAGGGATGGGGATCCTTTTCTGAGAACTCTTTTTACCAGGGGATTTTACAAATTTGTAAATAAAATATCCGATGTGGATATGCCTGATGGTGCGGGAGATTTTAGAATGATGAATTGCAAAATGATTCATGCTGTTATAGCTATGAGTGAGGTACAGCGTTTCAGTAAGGGTATTTTCAGCTGGGTAGGCTTTGACACCAAGTGGATTGACTTTGAGGATGTGGAAAGGGCAGCAGGAGAAACCAAGTGGAGCTTTTGGGGGCTTTTTAAATATGCTATGGAGGGTATTACGGCATTTTCAACAGTGCCCTTGAAACTTGCCATATATTTTGGTTCTGTAGTGGCTGCATCTTCGTTTATTTATTTGTTTTATGTAGTTTTAAAGACCATTATACATGGCAAGGATTTTCCCGGCTATGCCTCAATTATTGCAATACTTCTGTTTTTGGGTGGCTGTATAATACTTTGCTGCGGCATTTTAGGCGAGTATGTGGCTAAGATATATATTGAAGTTAAAAACCGACCTGTGTATATTATAGGCAAAACAAATATTGAAAAGCCTGTTAATGACTATGGGAGGAAATTGCTATGATTAAAAGATTGTTTTCTAAAGTGTTAAATCGGGAAACTATAAGCTATCTGGTGTTTGGTGTGCTTACCACTGTAGTTTGTCTTGTAAGTTATGAGCTTATTAAGCTTTTGCTTACAGGCGGGGGAGAGTTGAGCACACTACAGATGAATATTGCAAATGTAGGCAGCTGGATAATAGCGGTAGCATTTGCCTTTGTGACAAACAAATTTTTTGTTTTTCAGTCAAGGTCGGTATCCTTTAAAACTCTTATGAAGGAAATCCCCTCCTTTGTGGGGGCAAGACTTTTGTCTTTAGGATTTGAAATAGTTTGGATGAATGTAACAGTTGGGCTGTTACATATTAATGACAGTGTTGCCAAAATTGGCGCACAGTTTGGAATTGTAGTTATGAATTATGTATTCAGTAAATTATTTATATTTAAGTAAGGAGATATTGTAATGGAAAATAAGAAAGAAAATTGGTTGTATTCTAATCGTTATGTTATTGCAGCCTTCTTCTGTACAGCTCTTATTATGTGTATTACATACATTTTAAGACAGGTTTACCCTTTTGGTGATCAGATTGTATTAAAGGTTGATCTTTATCATCAGTATGCACCGTTTCACGAGGAGCTGAGAAGCCGTATTTTAAATGGTCAGAGTCTTATGTATAGCTGGGAAGGCGGATTAGGTAAGGAGTTTGTAACCCAGATGGCTTACTATACAGCTTCGCCTATCAGTTTTTTAATCCTTTTATTTCCTCAGCAACTTTTGCCTGAGGCATTGGCAGTTTTTATTTTGCTTAAAACCTGCTTTAGTGCGTCATTTTTCTCTTATTATTTAAAGGAACACTTTAAGAAAAATGATTTGTCTATTTTAATTTTTGGTTTGCTTTATGCATTTACTTCATTTATGACAGGCTATTACTGGAATGTAATGTGGCTTGATTCAGTTGCATTGTTCCCTATTGTAGCATTGGGTGTTGAAAGACTTATACATGAAAACAAGCACGTGTTATATTATGTTTCATTAACACTTACAATGATTGTAAACTTCTATATGGCTGTACTTGTTTGTGTGTTTACGGCTGCGTACTTTATTGTTGTGCTCTTTGCCAATTACGAGTGGAAGAGAAATCAGAAGGTTATGACTGCAAGAATGGTTAAGTTTGCCATTGTGTCAATCATTGCTGCTTTAACTGCTATGTTTATTTTAGCACCTGTTGCTATTGCTTTAGGTCAGACAGCAACAAGTGATACGAATTTCCCTAAATTTGAAATATATGAAAATGTATATCAGCTTATTACTAACCACTTTATTGGTGCAAGACCTGTTGTACTTGCAAGAAATGAGGACCTTCCAAATGTATACAGTGGAGTAATAACAATGATGCTTATTCCCCTTTATTTCTTTAATACCAAGATAAATAAAAGAGAAAAGTGGTTAATGTCAGCTTTACTTATATTTATGTTATTATGTGCTTGTATTAAGCCTTTAGACTTTATGATTCACGGTTTCCACTTCCCGTCTAATCTGCCGCACAGATATACGTTTATATATAGCTTTATAATGCTTTATATAGCTTATAAGGGGCTTTTAAATATCAAGACTTGTAAATTTGAATTTGTAGTTTATGCAGCTATTCTGTATACTGTAGTTATTTTAGTGACAGAGTTTATAATGGTACCTGCTATTCTTGATATTGACCGAGTGCTTTCAAACAGTGATATTATTATTAATATTGCTGCTATGATTGTGTATGGCGGTATTATTTATGCATATTCTAATTCTAAACCTCAGAATATCGGCGGGCTTTTAGGTATTATATTTATATGTGTATTTGCTGAGTGTATGTTCTCAAGTCATCAGGGGCTTGATAGAACTACGGACAGAGAAGCTTATGTGAAGTATATTGATAATGCTGATGATGCCGTAAAATATATGAATGAAAAAGAACAGGGGAATTTCTACAGAACGGAATTCAGGAGATTTACTTCCATTAATGATGCTGCCCTTTATCATTACAATGGATTTTCTCAGTTCTCATCTCTTGCACCGGGTGGTATTTCCGAATTTATTGGTAACTTGGGTATTGCAGCAACAGGTAACAGTTATAGATATTATGATCCTACACCTCTTATTGATGCAATGTTTGACTTAAAGTATGTTATGAATAAGGACGGGGAAATCAAAAACGAGAGATATGTATTTGAGAAGCAGTTTAATAATGTATGGGTATATAGAAATGACAGAGTATTACCTTTAGGATTTATGGTTAATTCTGAAATTAAGAACTGGCAAACTGAGGAGTCTCAGCCTTTTGATGTTCAGAACAACTTTATTAAGCAGGGCGCAGGTGTAGATAAGGATATGTTTACGCCTATTAAACCTGACAGTATTACAAAGACTTATATGAACGTTACTGAAGAAATTGATGAAAACAGCTTTAAGTACAGCCTTACAGATCCCGCTAATCTGACTCTTGAGCCTACTGTAACAGCTAAATTTACATCAGACAAGGATCAGTATATGTTTGTATATGTTGACGCAGGAAATACAAAGAGAGTTAAATATCAGACTAATACTGCTAATGAGGACAGAGAGCTTTCTGCAGGTAAGAGTTTGTTTGATATTGGTCACGTAACAGCAGGTGAACAAATAACCGTAAATTTTGCTCTTACTAATAAGGGTGAATTTGAAAAGACATATCGTAAGGATGGTACTGTTAAAATTTATGCTGCAAGTTATGATGACGCAGTATTCCAGGAAGCTTATGATAAGCTGAATGAAAATACCTATAATATTACAAAGTTTGAGGATACTTATATTAAGGGTACTGTGAATGCGGCTGAAGACGGTGTTATGTTTACATCTATTCCTTATGTAGATGGCTGGAAGGTTACAGTTGATGGTCAGAGTGTTGATAAGGTTTCAATTGGTAATGATGGTGTAATAGGTGTGGATATTCCTGCCGGTGAACATACAGTTGTGTTCCAGTTTAAGTCTAAGGGACTTATACCATCTATTGTGATTTCATTTGCAGGTGTATTGCTTGCCATTGTTTATACTCTTTTAGATAAGGCTATGAAAAAGAAGCATGAGCAAAAGCTTGTTACTGCTGCTGCCTTTGATGCGGAAGTCAGTCAGGTTATTGTACAGAGTAACAAGGGCAAATCCCCTAGAAAAAACAGAAAGAAGAAATAATTAAAGATGGAGCAACCGGGACGCCTCGGTTGCTTTGTTTTGTAAATTAGATATAGCATTTTGTTGTATAAAAGTGATTATAAATGAATAATAAGGTTTTGATTTGCAGAAGGAAGATGATTAAATGATAAAGGATTTGACAGAAGGCAATCCTTCAAAGGTATTGATAGGTTTTTCATTGCCTATGTTTATCAGTGTTGTTTTTCAGCAGCTTTACAATATTGCTGACAGTATAATTGCGGGAAGGTTTGCAGGTGAAAATGCACTTGCGGCAGTTGGGGCTTCATATCCTGTTACAATGATGTTTATGGCTGTTGCTGTAGGAAGCAATATAGGATGCAGTGTAGTTATATCCCAACTTTTTGGTTCTAAGGATTATGATAAGGTTAAAACGGCTGTTTCAACCACTGTTATTGCAAGCACCTTTTTAGCTGTTGTATTAACTGTATTTGGTTTGCTTGGAAGTAAATTTATAATGAATGCAATAAATACTCCTGAAAACATTTTTGCAGACAGCAAGCTGTATTTTGATATTTATATTGCAGGCTTTTTGTTTTTATTTTTATATAATGTTGCAAATGGTGTATTTAATTCTCTTGGTGATTCTAAAACACCTCTTTATTTCCTTATTGCATCCTCCCTTGGCAACATAGTTTTGGATATTATATTTGTTGCGGTATTTAATTGGGGAGTAGCCGGCGTTGCATGGGCGACATTTATTGCTCAGGGAATAGCTTGTATACTTGCCATAATAAGTCTTGTGATAAGAATAAAAGGGTTGAAAACCCAAAAAGAGCCTGTGTATTTTTCAATGAAAATGCTTGGTAAGGTTACATATATTGCTGTCCCCAGTATTTTGCAGCAAAGTTTTATATCAGTAGGAAATATATTCATACAAGGGTGTGTTAATTCCTTTGGTTCATCTGTTATTGCCGGATATTCAGCAGGAGTTAAGCTTAATACATTTGCCCTTATGTGCTTTACTACTCTTGGAAATGCTATGTCTACATTTACAGCACAAAATATTGGTGCAGGCAAGTCTGACAGGGTAAGTAAAGGTTTAAGGTCAGGCATAATATTTGGCTTTGTAATTATTGTTCCTTTTCTTTTAGCGTTTCTTGTGTTTGGAAGACAAATGTTGGGATTGTTTATGCCTGCTGACAGTAGGGATGCTATAAACTGCGGAGTGCTTTTTCTCAGAATAATATCACCATTTTATATAGCTATTTCAGTTAAGATTATTGTTGATGGTCTATTGAGAGGATCAGGAGCTATGATTGCCTTTACAACAAGTACTTTTTTGGATTTGATTTTAAGGGTAGTGCTTGCATTTGTTTTCTCAGGTATAATGAACAGTGCTACAGGAATATGGCTTAGCTGGCCTTTTGGATGGACTATTGCTACCGGGGTGACATTGTTTTTCTATTTCAAAGGGGGATGGAAGAAGGGTATGATTTGATAAATTTATGTTTATTTCACCGAAGGTGAAATAAACATAAATTTAGGCTGTCATAGGCAGCCTTATTTTTTTGCCTGTTCAAGAGCGTTATCTATTGCATCAAGGAGAATACTTCCTGTTACCTCGTAATCTTTGCCTAATTCAATATCGGTGCTCTGCAATTCCACAACCTGTTGGGTAATTTCATCTATACAGCTGTTAAAGGTGGGATAAAATACCTCCTGAGTTTCGTTAAGTTCTGCAAGAGAAATACTTTCAATTTCATTTTTACCCACTGTTACAGACAAGGTTACAGGTTTTCCGTATAATATAATTTCAGAATTATATGTACCCTCTTTATAGGCACTGTTATAGCTTCCGCTAAAGAATGCTATTATTGCAGCAATTATCACAATGCCTAATATGGCAAATACTGCCGTTTTAATTATATCCTTGAGTTTAAGGACAAAAATTTTAGATGCCATTTTTTTCACCTGCCTTATGATATAATTATATTAGCATTTTATGAAAAATATGATATACTTATAGTTGAATTATAGATTTTTTATTGCTTATTATATGTTAATTCCTGTCACTGTTTTCATATCTCCTTTTAGCGAGAGGTTATGTGGAGGAAGAGGAGGACGTAATATGAGTTTAAGGTATATATTGGGTAAATCCGGTACAGGCAAGACTACAAGGTGCATAAACGAAATTATAGATACGGACAATATGAGTGAAAGAATATTTTACATAGTTCCTGAACAGTTTACTTTGGAGTCAGAAAAAAATTTACTTGATAAAAAAGACTCTGTCAGTAATATTAATGTTTTGGGTTTCAGACATTTTGCTTATTACCTTATATCAAAAATGGGTACTTCAGGCAGAGTGATGCTTGATGATGTAGGCAGGGCAATGCTTATTAAGAAAATTGTGCTTGAATTAAAGGATAAGCTTGGATTTTATAAAAATTCCGCAGACAAGCAAGGCTTTATTGATAACTTAGATGAAACAATAGCTGAGCTTATGCAATACAGTGTTGCAAGCGAGAAAATGGCAGAGCTTGTTTTAAAGCTTAATGAAGGAAATTTAAAGGAAAAACTCAAGGATATACAGTTGATTTTTGAGAAATACAGAAAATATCTTGATGAAAAATATATTGCTGATGACGGTATTCTGGAAATCCTTGCAGAACTTATTCCTCACTCTGTTGTTAAGGGCAGTGAGGTATGGATTGATGGATTTAAGAGTTTTACGCCTCAGGAAAATAAGGTAATTTCCGTACTTTTGAAGCATTGCAAAAGAGTTAATATTGCGTTAAATCTTAATTCTCCGAGTATTGAATACAAAGGAATGAGTACTTTTGATGAGCAGTACGAAGTAAAAAGGACCGTTACCCGTATAACAAGCATTGCAAAGGAAAATAAAATTAATATTGAAGAAGTAGTTTTTTTAAAAAAAGATTACAGAAAATATAATGAAGAAATAGAATATTTAAAGGACAATTATTTTAAGTATAAGTTTAAACCATATGAAAAAGAGGTAAATAATATTGTTATATATAAGGCAAACAATATGTATCAGGAAATTGAAAAGGTATGCGGTGAAATTAAAAAACTTGTTCAATATAAAAACTACAGATACAAAGATATTGCTCTTATTATTGGTGACAGTTCCTATGAGGTTCCTTTGAGTATTGCGTTAAAAAAATATGATATTCCAAACTTTCTTGATGGAAGAAAGAACGTATACAGTCATCCTGTTATTACTTTTATTACTGCTGCTGTTGATATTATTGCCTATGGCTGGGATAACGGGGCAGTATTTAAGCTTTTAAAAACCGGTTATACCGATATAAGTTTTGATGAAATTTTTATGCTGGAAAATTATACGGCAGCTAATGGTATTAACAGGTATAAGTGGAATAAGGAATGGAAATACGGTTTCAGGGATGACAGACATTCAGACAGACCAGAAAAAGAAGTAATTGAAGGTATAAGGGACAGAATTTTTGAAATACTGGCTCCCCTTAACAGTAAGTATAATTCGAGTAAAAAGGCTGTAATAAGTGAAATAACTGAAAGTCTGTTTCAGGTTTTAGATAATGTTAATATTACGGAAAAGCTTGAAGACGAGCTTAACAAGGCTAAATACAGGGGTGATGTTGTCAGATCTGCCGTTAATGAGGAAATATGGAATATTGTTATTGATGTTGTGGATAAAATGATTGATATTTTAGGAAGTGAAAAGGTAAGCTTTAAGGAATATTCAAAGATTTTGAAAATCGGACTTAATACGGCTACCATTGGTATTGCTCCGCCTACTCAGGATTATCTTATCGTAGGTGATATGGAAAGAACAAGGCTGCCTGATATTAAGGCTATGTTTGTGTTGGGTGCCAATGAGGGAAATATACCCGTTAAAATGGTTGAAAAGGGTATATTTACTGATGAAGAAAAGCAGACTATGGAGGATAATGATATTGAGCTTGCCCCTAATATAATTCAAAAGTCAAATAACGGAAAGTTAGGTATTTATCTTAATATTATTAAGGCAACAGAGTATCTTACAATCAGCTATCCTTCAGGCTCCATCAGCGGCAAGGCTATGACCAGGTCAAGTATTATAAATAAGATTACAGATATTTTCCCTAAGCTTAGGGAACGGGGGATTGACGATAACAGCTTTGAGGAGGAAGAAGTTCTGACAGGCAGAGAGGCTGCCTTTAATAAACTTGTTACAGCAGTTTCAAATGATAATACATCAGATTTTATAAAGGAGCTTTATCTTTATTTCAGCAATGACGAGGAGTATAGTAAAAGGCTCAGGGCAATTAAGTATGGCATATTCAGCAGTATTCCACAGGATTATCTGGATGAAAGACTTCTTACCGTATTGTGGGAGGAATTTTTATGCAGCGGCAGTGTATCAAAGCTTGAGACTTTTACAAGCTGTCCCTTCAGATTTTATATGAACTATATATTAAAGGCTAAGGAGAAAGAGGTTTATAAGTTAAAGTATAATGATATAGGCACTCTTACTCATAAAATAATGGAGGAATTTTCAAGGCACATTAAATCTACAGGAATGGAATGGAATAAGGCTGACAGAGAATATACCGACAGTTTTATTGACAGGCATATTTATGACATTGTGGACAAAACGGGAAGTGATATTTTTGAAAGCAAAAGAAATTCTGCCATATTAAATAAAATAATTAATTCGGCAAAGCTCAGCCTTTGGGCCAATGTTGAACAGATTAAGGCAAGTAAATTTAAGCCTGAGAATTTTGAAATAAGCTTTGGCAAAAGCAACTCTAAAATTCCTGCCATCGAAATAGAAGTTGAGGATAATAAAATACTAAGGTTAAACGGTGTTATTGACAGAGTTGATAAAATGCTTTTGGAGGATGGCTCGGTTTATGTTAAAATAGTTGATTATAAGAGTTCGACAAAAAGCCTTGATATAAATAAAATTTATAACGGTTTACAGCTACAGCTTGTTTTGTATATGAATACCCTTACTGAGAAAGGAAATGCCGAACCGGGAGGAATGTTTTATTTTAAGGTTAATGAGCCTGATTTAATAAATGAAGAACAGTACAAATCAGAGCTTTCCGAAGAAGATTTTATTTTAAACCGTATGGCATTAAACGGTATGTATGATGAAAATATGGCTGAGGAATTGGACTTAGCTAAAATTGAAGTCCTAAAGAACAGAAAGCCTGTTGAAATATTAAGGGATATATCAGGAGATAAAAGTTCAACACTTGACAGAGAACAAATGCACAATCTTCTTAAATATTCAAGGGAGGTTGTCAGAAGTATCGGAAAAGAAATGGCAAAGGGTAATATTGAAATAAGTCCGTACAAGTACGACAATGAATGTCCTTGTAATTATTGTCCATATGGCATTGTGTGCAACTTTGAAAACAGTAATGGAGAAAAGCTGCGAAATATTGAAAAAGCAGATAATGAAGTATGGAGCAAAATCAATAAGGATGAGGTTGAAATAAAATAAGGTTATTGACAAGCTTATTTAATATGAGGTTTTTTATGCTGTATAGTGACATAACATTTTTGGATAAAAATTATAATTTAATATTTGGTGACATTGAGGTTGAAAAGGGTATAGTTACTTCAATTAAAAAAAGAGGTGAGGGCAGTGGAAATGCCTTATTACCGCCGTTTATTGACATACATATTCACGGAGGCTATGGAGTAGATATAATGAATGCTTCAAGCAGTGAAATTATGTATTTAAGCAAAAAATTGTATGAGGACAATGTCGGTGCTTATATGCCGACTACCGTTGCAAAGTCATACTCAAAAATTTTATCCTGTGCCAAAGAGATTAAGTTTGCTTCAAAGAATAAGGATTATGCTGAAATTTTGGGCATACACATTGAAGGACCATTTATATCAAAGAAGTACAAGGGTATTATGGAGGAAAAATTTATTACAGGCTGTGATATTAAGTTGTATGAGGACTTGAAAAATATATTGGGGGACCTTAAAATTCGCTTTACAGTGGCACCTGAAAATGAGGGTGCAGAGGAATTCACAAGATATGTTGTTAAAAATGGAGATTATGTTTCCATAGGTCACAGCGGCACAACGGCAGAGGATTGCGAAAAGCTTACAGCGTGCGGTGCATCATCTTACACACATTTATTTAATGCAATGTCGCCTGTTAACCACAGAAATATGGGAGTTGCAGGAGCAGGTTTGCTTGATGACAGCTTTACCGAGGTAATATGTGATTTTGTACATTTGTCAAAGAATTGCGTTAAGCTTATTACAAAGGTTAAAGAGGATAAAATAATACTTATAACTGATGCCATAGAGGCTATGGGCTGCAAAAAGGACAGTTATATTTTTTGCGGCAAGGAGGTAAAAACGTCTGAAAATGCCGTAAGAGATGATACAGGCAGGCTTGCAGGAAGTATACTGACAATGAAAAAAGCCGTAAGCAATATGGCTGAAATTGTGGGAGTGAAATCAGCGGTTAAAATGGCGGCTGAAAATCCTGCAAAACTTTTAAAACTGGAAAATTACGGATATATAGACATAGGAAGGAGGGTAATAATATGAAAATAGGAAAGCTTCCAAACAGCTTACTTGAAAAAATTGTTATTGACCCTATAAACAAGCATAATGCGGAGAGAAAAGAAGTTCTGTTAAAGCCATCAGTGGGAGAGGATTGTGCAGCACTTGAATTAGGTGATAATATTTGTCTTTTATCAACAGACCCTATTACGGGAGCTGTAGAGGATATAGGTAAGCTGGCTGTAAATATTAACACCAATGATATTGTATCAAGCGGCGGTGAGCCTGTGGGAATAATGGTGACAGCACTATTGCCGCCTGACATTAATGAAAATGAAATTTCCAAAATTATATTGGACTTATACAGTGAGGCTGAAAAGGTAAATGTTGCCATACTGGGAGGTCATACAGAAATAACTGATGCAGTTAAAAAGCCTGTTTTAAGCTGTACCGTAATCGGTAAAACAAAAAAATTAATACCATCAGGAGGCGCAAAAATCGGAGACAGTGTAATAATGACTAAATATGCTGCAATGGAGGGTACTGCTATTTTTGCCAATGACAAAGGGGACAGGCTTAAAAATCTAGACAGCAGTATTATTGAAAAGGCTAAAAAGCTAAGTGACAGCTTGTCCGTAATTAAGGAGGGCAATATTGGCGCAAGGCTTGGTGCTCATGCCATGCATGATGTGACAGAGGGCGGCATACTTGGCGCCTGTTGGGAAATTGCCGATTGTGCCGGGCTTGGTATAGAGGTTTATGCTGATAAAATACCTGTTCTTGAAGAAACAACCCTTATTTGTAACGAACTTGGCATCAATCCTTTAAGGCTTATTTCCAGTGGTTCTATGCTTATTGTATGTGAAAATGATGCAGAAATGATTAATGCTCTTGAAGGTGAAGGGATTAAGGCAACAGTAATAGGAAAAATTGTTGAAAGTGATAAAACCGTAATAAATGATTGCATTTCCATACCTCTTGAAGAGCCTGATACAGACGAATTATATAAGGAAAATACATAGTTTATAATAAATAATCTTGAATAATTTGACTGATTATAGTATACTATATTTAACTATGTATGGAGGCGAAATATATGTGCGGTTTTTGCGGTTTTACAGGAAACCTTGAAAATAGGGAACAGGTCATTGAAAAAATGATGGACAGAATTATACACAGAGGACCCGACAGCGGTGGTGTGCATTCTGATGAAGAAGTAACATTTGGATTCAGACGTCTTAGTATTATTGGTCTTGATGATGGTTCTCAGCCGATTTACAACGAGGACAGGTCTGTTGTTATTGTATTTAACGGTGAAATTTATAATTATCAGAGCTTGAAAGAGGATTTGATTGAGAAGGGGCATACTTTTTATACTCATGCGGATACTGAAGTACTTGTTCATTTATACGAAGAAAAAGGCGAGGATATGCTTAATGATTTAAGAGGTATGTTTGCTTTTACAATTTATGATATGAAGAATAAAAAGCTTTTTGCTGCAAGAGATTATTTTGGTATTAAGCCATATTATTATGCTCAGGTTGAAGGAGAACTTTTATTTGGCTCTGAAATTAAGAGCTTTTTGCCATATCCTAAGTTTAAAAAGGAGGTAAATACATTAGCTCTTGAAAATTACCTTACTTTCCAGTATTCCGTACTTGATGAAACTTTTTTTAAGGGTGTGTACAAGCTGAAGCCTGCCCACTATATTGTTTATCAGAATGGTAAGCTTGAAATAAAGAGATACTGGCAGCCTAAGTTTGAGCCTAAGAAGGATATAGTGGCTGACTCTGTTAACGGCGTCAGCCTTCAGGAGTCTATAAGAAATGTTGAAGATGTTATATGTGAGTCTGTAGGTATGCATACGGTGGTAAGTGATGTTGAGGTTGGCACATTTCTTTCAAGCGGTGTAGATTCAAGCTTTGTGGCAGCGACATTTAGAAAAGGTATTGACAAGCAAAGAGGAAAGTCATTTACTGTAGGCTTTGATTATGATAAATACAATGAAATCGGATATGCCGAGGCTCTTTCAAGGTTTATTGGTATTGAAAGCAATACAAAGATTATATCTACTGATGAGTACTGGGAAAGTCTGCCTAAGGTACAGTATCATATGGATGAGCCTTTGGCTGACCCGAGTGCGGTTGCTTTATACTTTGTAAGTAAGCTTGCAAGAACTAAGGTTAAGGTAGCCTTATCAGGAGAAGGTGCTGATGAGTTCTTTGGCGGTTACAATATTTATGAGGAGCCTATGGCTCTTGCACCTATGAAGATTTTCCCAAAGCCTGTAAGAAAGGCTCTTGCTAAGGTGACGGGTTTAATTCCTTTTAAATTTAAGGGCAAAAATTATTTCAGACGTGCTGCCCTTGATGTGGAAGAAAGATTTTATGGCAACGGTAATCAGATGTTTACCAAGAAGGAAAGAGAGGAGATTCTTAAAAATCCAAAGGGTAAGTTTGACCATACTGAAATTACTAAGCCTTATTACGATTTTTGCGAGGGTCTTGATGACATAACAAAGATGCAGTTTATTGACCTTAATCTTTGGATGGTTGGAGATATTTTGTTAAAGGCTGATAAAATGAGTATGGCTAATTCTCTTGAGGTAAGAGTTCCTTTCCTTGACAAAGAGGTTTTCAATGTAGCAAGAGAGCTCCCTACTGACTATAGAGTAAACAGACGAGCAACAAAGTATGTTTTCAGAATGGCAAGTAAAAATTACCTTCCTGAAGCAACAGCTGTCAAGAAAAAGCTTGGCTTCCCCGTACCTATAAGAGTATGGCTTAAAGAGGACAAGTATTATAATATTATTAAAGAAGCCTTTACTTCTCCTGCGGCTGAAAAATATTTCAATACCGATAAGATAATGAAGTATCTTGATGACCACAAGGCAGGCAAGGGTGACTACAGCCGTAAAGTATGGACAGTTTATATGTTCCTTGTATGGCACAAGAGATTTTTTGAAGATGATACAGCAGCTTAAAATTGCATATTATTAAAAAGGAGGAAATAAAAATGAGCTGTATATTTTGTAAGATTGCTAATGGTGAAATTCCATCAACTACTGTTTATGAGGATGATGATTTTAAGGTAATACTTGACATTAATCCTGCTAATATTGGTCATAGTCTTGTTGTTTGTAAGCACCATTATGCTAATATTTTTGAAATGCCTGAGGAGTTGACTGCCAGGGCTTTTGTTGTAGCTAAGAAGGTAGCGGCTGCTGTTCAGAAGGCAACTGCCTGTGATGGCATAAATATTTTACAGAATAATGGTGAAATGGCAGGTCAGACTGTATTCCATTTCCATATTCATATTTTACCAAGAATTGCAGGGGATCTTGTTAATATTCACTTTGGCGGTTTTAATGCCGAAGAGGACAGAATTAACCAGATTGGTGAAGAGATTAAGAAAAATCTTTAATAAGGTGATATTAAAAAGGGCTTCATTTTAAGTTTATTGTTTTAACAAAAAAGACCGCCCTTCACGCAAATAGGTAACGGTCTTTAGTTTGTGAGCAATGCTCACATTTAAAAATACGCTGTCAACCGCCTTTTAAGCGGGTGTCGGGAAAAAGCGGGTATTAGCAGTACCTGCTTTTTTCTTTTGTAATTGCATTATACAATACATTTAAAATAAAATCAATAGTGCATTTGTAAAATGTTTTAAGTAAAAAAAATATAAAAAAATGTTATCAATGTGTTTACATTCGACAAATTTTGTTATATAATTGACATAGACACTTTGCTAAAGGGTGGTTGGCAGACTCTCCAAGAAAGGAGGGGATGTCGTTATGACAGCTTTCGATATAATTTATTGTTTGTATGCCATCAGACAGTTCATGTATGATGTGTGGTACATAATTTTAACTTATAGAGTTAATTGTTATAAGAAAAAAGACCGCCCTACCAGCAAATAGGATAGCGGTCTAATTTTGTAGGTAAAACCTACTAATTTATAATCGCTGCCAACCGCCTTTTAAGCGGGTGTCGGGAAAAAGC